>Ga0247841_10000081_pt1 | contig 236776 bp, 237 predicted proteins | sample LaCruzMarch2015__2_FD_192410 | JGI IMG/M metagenome (GOLD analysis project Ga0247841, IMG submission 192410) | Freshwater microbial communities from meromictic Lake La Cruz, Castile-La Mancha, Spain - LaCruzMarch2015_18m | ecosystem: Environmental > Aquatic > Freshwater > Lake | place: Spain... | reverse complement strand
GTTTCTTCCCTTGCACCTGCATTAAGTTATGCGCTTGAAAATAATAAAAAAGTTTTTTTTCTCACTCCAAAAATCTCCCAGCATGAAATTGTGCTTGAAACTGCTAAAATGATGAATGAGAAATTTAATCTTGGAATTAAAACAATTGATCTTGTGGGAAGAAAGCAAATGTGCGTGGATCCATTTACCTCGCGGACGGGAATGGGCTTTTATGAGGCGTGCGCGAAAAGAAAAAAGGACAAAACCTGCAAATACTTTACTAACTCAAAAGGATATACTCCAAAGCAAAAAGCAATCTCAATGCGACTCAAACGAGGGATACTGCAGGAGTACAATAATTCGTACTTGCACATTAAGGAGCAGTGCCAAAATCGCGAACTCTGCCCGTATGAAATTACGCTTGAGATGATTAAGGGGGCGCACTTAGTCATTGGGGATTACTCACACCTCTTCCATGAGGATATTAGCGAGGGAATACTCGCGGCAGCACAAACACAGCTTGAGGATATTGTGCTTGTGGTTGATGAGGCGCATAATTTGCCTGAAAGGTTGCGGAGCATGCTTGAAACGAGTTTTGATGTTTCTGCTCTTGAGAAAGCAATTAAGGAAGCGAAGAATGTCGGGGACTTTGAAGTGGAATTCTTGCTAAAGGATATTGAGAAGGAAATGCTTGCGCTTGGGAAGAAACTCACGCTTGATAAATCCGAGGCACGAATTGAGGCGCATGAGCTGGATTTTTTGCGGAAGGTTGCAAGAGAAGGGATAATGCAAATGGAGGAAACTGCGGAGAAATTTATGACAAAGAACAAAACAGAGAACTCTTACCTCATGGCGTTAAGCTCTTTTCTTATTACTCTTCTTCATGAGAAACAGCACACCCTTTATCTTGTTCAAAGAAAGGGTTCGCTTGGAATCGGAGTATATCCAATGGACCCTTCAGAGCTTGCAAGCGGGGTATTATCAAAAGTCCACTCTGCAATTTTAATGTCGGGGACTTTGCTTCCGCTCCAAATGTATTCTGATGTTCTTGGCATAACTAATAGCGGGGAGAAAAAAGCCCAAACCGAAAAAGCACTTCTACTACATAACCAGAATATTGGCGGGCAATTTACAAGTGCAGAAAAAATTCCAATTGCAAATAAAAACGCCCCAAATCCAAGATTACTTTGCAAGGAATACAAAAGCCCTTTTCCAAAAGAAAACAGAATTAATTTGTTTGTGGGAGGAGTTACAACAAAATATACCTCAAGGAGCACGGGGCAGTATGCGCAAATCGCGGAGATAGTGGACCGCACAGTGGCAAAGGTTCCCGGAAACACAATTGTTTTTTTTCCCTCATTTGATGTAATGCAAAGCGTGAAAGGCGCGATGAAAACGCGCAGGCAAATTCTAAAACAGGAACCGGAGATGAGCCAGGATGACAAAACTAAACTAATACATAACTTCAAACTTCTAGGCTCAAGATTTGGAGGAGTGCTCCTCGCAGTAAGCGGGGGAAGCATTGCGGAAGGAATTGATTTTCCAGGAGACTATTTGAGTGGTGCAATAATAATTGGGGTTCCTTTTGGAAAAATGGATATCGCAACGCAGGCGCTAATTCAATTCTATGAAAAAGAATTCCATAAGGGTTGGGAATATGCTTACAATGGACCCGCAATAACTAAGGCAATGCAAGCGGCGGGAAGAGTAATACGCGCGGAAACTGATAGAGGAGCAATACTTTTTGTTGATGAGAGGTTTGGGGAGGAGAGATTCCGACAATATTACCCAAAGGATTTTGAGATGAAGAAAACAACTGAACCGGAAAAGGAAGTGGAGAGGTTTTTTGGGTGAAACCAAGGCAACCCCCCTGCAGTCCTATTTTCTAAATCTTCTAACCTTCCCAATTCCTTGATTTACCGGCGACAACTTTTTTGATACATCAGAGAGCATTGCCCCTTTTCTCACTTCATACCCAAGTTTCTTTAGAAAAGCAGCAAATCTGAACTTGGTGGGTCCAATTGCATGCCTAATCCCTGCGGAATAGAGTTCTTTCTCCGCAAAACCATTTAAAGCCAAAAGCTGTTTAGTCTTTGTAACACGTGGCTGCTTCTCATTCCCGCGCAGTGAAAAAAACGAAACCGTATTCCCATATTCCCTTATTCCAATTAATTCCCAAAATTGAATCTTGCCTTTACAAAGTGTTATTGTAAAAACTTGGTGCCCCGTTTGATTGGGTTCTGATTTTATAGTTGCCAGATATTCGCCAATTCGTTCTGTTTTTTCCACCATATAGAAACACACTTCATAAAGTAAAAATAACTCGGCCGCGCTAACTTCTCCCATACTCTTTGAGCGCCTTCTTCGCGAGCCCTGAAAGGAACTTTTTCTTAAATTTTCTATACTTTTCCCCGTCGCCCCAAAATAATTCGCTCGCTTTGCGCTTGACTTTCTCGTACATTCTGCGCTCGTGCTTGTTGTGCTTTAAGTAATCAACAAGCGCGAGGAGCTTGTGAAATTCTTTTGTTTCGCTTGTTAAGTGCACATGAACTAACTGCGCGCGCTTTTTGCGCAAATAGTATTTACTAAAAAAATACCTGCGTTTAAGCCAATTCCCCTTATACTCAAAACCCGCTCTCACAATCCCTTTCTTTGCTTTTGAAAGAGACTTCTTCTGAACAAAAACCAAAATATCCACAATTCCTTTTCCGCCAAGCCCGTGAATTGCGGTGCTTCCAACGTGCTCAATTTCCTTATCCTTAATTCCTTTCAACTTCTTTTTCAAAACCCTCTCCTCGTGCGCAAAAGTGTCAAAGTGCACTCTTGTGTGGGGTTTGAATTTATAGCGTGAAAAAACGGCTTCTTTTAACAGAGATTCTCTTGAATACATGCTACAAAATAGAAAAGAAAAGGATATTAAAACAAATTCTATGCGCCCGCTAAACCCACACCGAAGGTTTATATTTGAGTTAAGAGTTATAATCTAGGTTTTAGGGGCGAGCAGTTTGTTATTCAGTAAATTTGATAAAATAATCGCAGTATTCGCGGTACTGCTTCTTGGCGCGGTACTTGTTTCGGCAGGGGCGTTAAACACCGCAAAACCTACCCACCAATTAGTCTCAATCGGGGTTAACACAAACACAATCGCTGACAATAATATTATACTTCCCACTTACGGAGGAACAGGGGTTAATGGATGCAGCGGACCGGGAAACATTTTAGTTTGGGACACTACAACAAATAAATGGAAATGCGGCGGAAGCGGGTGCAATGGTGACGGAAATATTCTGTACTGGAATAACACCACAAAAACTTGGACTTGCGGGAGTAATTCCAATATTTCGGGAACACAAGCAGGCGCATCACTAAGCGGGGGAATCGCGAATACAATTACAAAGTGGCTTACCCCAACAACAATTGGAAATTCAATTATTACTGATAATGGAACTGCAATTACCCTAGCGGGAAAATCAGTAATCAAACTTATCCTTGACCATAACGCTGCAATAAAAATCGGGGCAGCATATTTAAACGGCGGAACAGGCGCGGGAACAAATTATGCCAACTTCTCAAATAATGCTTGGTACAACGGGACAGCGTGGACTGGAACTGCCCCCGGAGCATTAATACAACTCGCTAATCAGGGAATTGCTTTTTTCACAACTGATTCTGCCGGCGCCCCAACACCAACCGTAACAATTGGGTCCACTGGAATACTAAGCGCAACAAAGGGGCTTGTAATTGAAACTAGAACAACTGACCCAGCTTCCCCTGTAACAGGACAAATGTGGCTCATCACACCCTAAACTTAATTCTTTTTAGAGGCTATTATTGTGAAGAAATTGTTCCTGCTCGGAATGGCATTAATCTTTTTACTTACATTCTCCCTCGCCGCGGAAGTTGATTGCGGACTACGCGGATATGATGGAACAACAATTGTAAAGTTCGCATGCGATGCGACTGCAAATTCTTCCGCACTAAAAATAAACAAAACAGAAAACACCTACGGAATACTTCTTGTAGACGCCGCGAATCCCGCAGCAACCAAGTTCAGAATAAGCACACTTTCAGGGACAAAGGCACTGAAAAAATTCACATTTGGAAATGGGTTATGTGAACCAGCATATGGAGAAAACTGCTCAAATAATCCAACTGACTGTGGTTCATGCTGCGGAGATACCCAGTGCAATTATGGAGAAACATGCAGCACTTGCCCAACCGACTGCGGTTCTTGCGCATACTGCGGGGATAGGGTATGCAATGGCACAGAGAATTGCAACACATGCAGCGACTGCGCATGCATTGGACAAACTTGTGTAAGCGGCTCCTGTATCACGCCGCACTGGAGTTGCATTGCGATGACTAATCCGATGCCCGCGCCATGCTATGGAGACTGCACAGTAGTTTCTTCATACCCTTGCTCCCAATATGGCAGCATATGCACAATGTGTGTCTTTGCATATAATATGCCAAGTTATAATTGCTATTTTGACTGGCAATTAGGCTTCCGCTGCGACACTGTTTGGCAGGAATACTACCAGCCGCAACAATGTTACTGCTCATAAAGAATCTTACTAAACAAACAAATCAAAACCAAAATTAGTTCTTCTGCACTTCTTTTAATATTTCACTAAATTCGTTTGCCGCTTTTTTATAAGAATCATTTGTCTCATCATCTGGTTTTGTGAACTGGTATCCCCATGAAAGCGCTGAAACAATATTAAAGCCAAAGTACTTCAGAACCTGTTTTTGTGTTTCAACAACCGCACCAACATTCCAATTATGGCCAATCGCAATAATTCCCGCATCAATTCCCGCAAGGATATTATCCTCTCCAAGTGTAGAATGGCGATTCTCAAGCCAGGTTAATCGCTCAATTAATTTTTGATAATAAGAATTCATCTGCCCCCATCTGACCGAGCCGAAGAATACAATACAATCGGAAGCAAAGAGGGCTTTACTTACTTTCCAAAGCTCATCGCTATTATTGTTAATGCTCGCCCAGCAGCGGTGATTTCCTGTGGGATTCTTTGTTTTATCCTTTAGTGCGGAGCTCTTTGGTCCGCAGTCATTCCCGCCATTGCCTGAAACATTGCCCTCACACGGGAAGATATTCAAAGAAGGGATATCAATCAAAGTTGATTTTGGGAGTTTCTTTGCAAATGCCTTTGCGAGAGCAGTGCTCTTTGGTGTATTTGGGCTTCCTTTCCACCTGTTGCTTGTGGTTAAGAACAGAGGATTCTTTTTCTTTTTTAAGTATTCAATGGAAGCGAGGGCAAGGAAATCAATTTCTTTTTCTGGCATAGAAGAGGAACTGCTTGGGGGAATAAAAAGGTTTTCTTGGGCCATAAAATAAATATTTGCTAAAAAGTTTTAGTAAGTGAACGCCTCATGGCTCTCCATCAGGTGTTTCTCAAGGAGCTCCTGGCTATCAAAAAATGACCCGCAGAACTTGCACTTAAACCACATCAATTCCGCTACAACAATCACTCCTTTTAGATAAATATGTACCGAAAAATTTTTATTAGGATTGTATGGTTGTTATTAAGAATAATTCCATTCGTATGCAACAATCGGGTTCGCGCTTCCCCATCTCCCCGCAATAATATCTTTTTTAGAATCGCCCGTAATATCGCCGGCGCTTATGAAAGCATATGGAAGAAGTGTGGCGCTTAAATCCCATGTTGCGGCGCGCTGCCAAATTGGAGAAAACATCGTGCCGATATTTTTATAACCATAAATTCCTCCAGTCGATCCTCCTGCGGCAAGTACATCCAAATCCCCGTCAGAATCAATATCAATAAAAGAAAGTGTATAGTATATGTAACCAGTTATAGGCCGCATAGTATTAATGTCCCAATCAAGTCTTCTTGTCCATGCGGGAGAAGAACTTGTCCCTGTGTTTTGATACCCCCATGCCCAATTATAATCTCCCCAAGTATCCGGAGCACGACCCGCAACAAAAACATCAAGGAGTCCGTCGCCATCTATATCAACAAGAGTTGGTTTTTTGTAAGAGCGATCCGCGCGGTAATTTGGCACTTCCCACGCAACCATTTTTGTCCAGCGAGGATTTGAGCCGGAACCATTATTTTTGTACGCCAAGACATTATATGCCTGGTCATATCCACTCACAAGTAAATCCAACTGGTTATCCCCATCAAGGTCGCCCATAGTAATTTTTTGATGAGGGGTTGTTGTACTCACATCATAAGTTCTCCAATTAGCATCCTCTACCCAATTAGGATTTGCATTTGTCCCATTATTCACATAAAACCAAGGGAATACTATTGAGTCTGTTGAACAAACAAGATCAATCACGCCGTCATTGTTAAAGTCAGCAAGTTCTGTCTGCACATATGAACCCGCACAATAACCTCCAGGAAATGTAATTCCGGCATTCTGGGTCCAAGCGACTGAATTAATGAGAGGATCAACTACCCTGTTCTCATCAACTGCGGAAGCAACAGATACACAATCAACAACAACAGTAAGCCGTTCAGTTTTTGTCAGACCGCTTGCGGAGGTAAGAGTAATTTCAAAATTACATGTTCTTGTTGCATCCCCTGCAACGCACTGACAACTTGACGCAACGTTGTTTAGAGAAAAAGTTAAATCGCTTCCCTGCGCAACATACTTGTTGTTGTAATTAACATCCACTTTGCTATTATCAGAATTTACTGTCGTAATTTTAGTTATTGACAGGCTTTCTCCGGAATTATTCTGCAAACGAATAAGTCCATTGCCATCATCACTAATTGCTGATTCAAGAACACTAACCCCGCCGCTAGTAATTTTCTCGCTAATCTTGTTTGAGGAAACAGACACATTGGCCGTTTTGCCGCCAAAATTATCAGTAAATAGGCCCACAGTAAAGAGAGAAATAATCAAAATAACCGCGAGTATAATCAAATACTCAATTGTGCCCTGCGCGCGAAATTTTTGAGAGTGCCTTGTCATACACCAAGGAACAAATCTAGAGAATAAAAAGGTTTCCTAAATAAAGAAAGCCTAAAATACCCCCAAGCACGTTTAATTATATTATGCAAACCCCAAAAGTTGTCGCGGTTGTGCTTGCGCATAACGAAGAGGCAGCATTAAGAAGAACTTTACAAATACTGAACTCTTACAAAGGCAATGGCTTACTACATAACATAATTGTTGTGAATGACGGGAGCACTGACATTACAGCACTTGTCGCAAAAAACCTTCATGCGCAAGTAATTAATCAGCCCCACCAAGGAAAAAGAGGAGGATTCATTACTGCGGCTTTTGCCGCGAGGGACGCTAAAGCTGACGCGATGGTTTTACTTGATGCTGACATAATTCGCCTGCCTGAAAAAACTCTACGCAATATGATTGGCGCTGTCACTACTGGAAAATATTTTATGGCAACCGCACAGCAGTATGAACAATTCGCCCCAAAAAGCGCGGCATTTAATCGGGTGCATTATATTGGATCAAACGCACAAAGAGCATTTAACATCAAGGGACTTGAGCCGCTATTTAGAAAAAATAAAAAGTGGATGCAATATTTAACTGATGATGCGGGATATGATCCAGCGGGAACTTCACTTGGAAAAGCGAAATTATTACTTGAAAGGTACGGGGATGCTGTACCAGAAAAAGAGAGAACAAGACTTGAAAAACATCTTGCGGTTCCTGAGGCGCCAAAGTGGGGACTTGAAACCGCGCTGGAATTATTAATTCCCCAAAGCAAAAGAATTTGGCTTCATGAGCCAAAAGAGTTATCAAAAAGAATTAAACCGCACGAGAGCAGAGTTTATACACGACAAGCATTTGGAAGGGTTGGAGCAAATCACGCGGGAACAAATATTAATGAGAGAATTGAAACTATTTTGGCTGACCAGCAGGAAGGAGGAAGAGATATTATATTTGGAATACAATCTGAACGAATAAGCGCGGCAAGAGAAATGAGAAGAAAAAGGAACAGAATAACCACCATGAAAAAGATTAAGGCTTTAGGAAGAAGATTATTCCGTTAGGTTTTTTTTATGAATTCACCAAAAGTTGTTGCAGTAGTACTTGCGCATAATGAACAAAGGGCGCTCCCAAAAACACTAAATATTCTACGCGCTTTTCGAGGCAAGGGACTTGTGCAGGAAATAATTGTTATTAATGATGGAAGCACAGATGATACTGCTTATGTTGCCCAAAGAGGCGGAGCAAAGGTAATTACACAAGAGAATAAAGGAAAACGCGGGGGATTTATCACTGGTGCATTTGCGGCAAGGAGTGCGGGCGCGAAAGTAATGGTGCTGCTTGATGCAGATATTATACGCTTGCCTGAGAAAACACTACGAGAGATGATAAATGTTGTCACAACAGGGAGATACATAATGGCTACTGCACAGCAGTATGAACAAAATCAAAAATTTGGGCATTTGAATGTAAAAAAGAAAAGATTTGGGAGAGTGGGGCTTGATAGTTCAAATGCCCAGCGCGCTTTCAATATAAGTGGACTTGGGCCGCTATTTAGGGGAAATAAAAAATGGTTGCAATATTTGACAAGCAATGGCGATATTGCTAATTACCCCAAAGCAAAGAATTGGGGGCTTGAGGCGGCGCTTGAGAAAATTATTGGAAGAGACAAAAAGATTTGGTTAAGAGAACCGCCGCAGGAGATAAACCAGGGTCCCCCAATTTCATTAAAAAAAGGTTATAAAGGGGCTTCACCAGAAAGGCCAATTTTTACAAGAACCGCATTCAGAGTGGTGGGCGGAACAAAAGCCGAGGTGCGCTCAATTAGGGATAATATGGCGGCACAACAAGGCGGAGGAAGAGCAATTATTGAATGTATAGAATACAAACGCAGGTTTCTTGCAAAGGGATTAAAAGGAGCGAGGAAAAAAGCTAGATTAAAAAGATAAAATGCTTTACGTAAATGTAATCAATAAAATTTGTGAGGAAACACTTTATTTCCTTAAAACAAAAACTATTCTATTAGGAAAACCCTATTTTTGGCTACATAATTTAGGCATTGGACTTCAGTAAAAACCCACTTTCTTGGACACTTTCAAACTTAATGAAAAAGAAAAAAAATGAAATTTAAGGCAACTTGCCCCTTAATCTGGTTGCGATTATCCCCGCAATTCGTTCCTTTTGCAGGAACTTTAACCTGTCTTTCTCCACCAAGGATTTGGCTCCAGCATTGTTTGGGCTAACTCTAAGTGGGTCAATTGGCCCCGCTTTTGCCGCTGTCCGGACGAATTGAATTCTTTCTGTATTAGAAGGGAATAAGTCAGCAAAGAATGGGGTGAGTTCTTTTCTAACCCACAAAGCATTTCTTTGCATTTTCTTTTGGCGTGGCAGAGGCATACAAAGTTTATGGCACTGGGCAATAAATGGCTTTCTTTATACATAACAATTAAGGGTCTTTTCACCCCATTAAATAAAAGATACTACTTTTTAGTTTTGGTGGTATTTACCCAACCTTATGCGCATTGGTCCTCTTTTTGCCGCAGCAACCAGCTGTCTTCTCTGAGTGAGTCTACGGCTACGAAGCTCAGCTATTTTTCTATCCACAAGCAAAAGCCAAGAATTATCTTTTGCGGGCTTTTTGCCCTTAGAACCCATTTTATCCCATCTAATAGCGGTTTGGCGCATTAACCTTGCTTCTTCAGCAGTTAAGTTAGCAGGGAGCTGTTTGAGATTATCTAACATAAATAATCCCCCTTTCCCAAAGTAACTTCTCACAGGCTTGTCTTTAACTGCCATTAAACCACCAATCAAATAACGCTCTTCTCAAATTTAAGCCTTTCGCCCATAGAACGGGTTTTATGCCATCTACGGTGCCGTGCTTCCACTACTAACTTATTAGGAGCACTTTTATATTTTTTCCCATATTTTCCTTAGGCAAAACGCAGGATAACCATGATTATACCTGATTACGTGGTTAAAAAGTAGGGAAAAACGCTAAAAATGAAGCAAAAGTGGGGCAAAAAATCGCGCGAAAATGCGCTAAAATGCGTTAAATTGGCAATTTGAATGGTTTTAACAAAAAGATACGTCAGTTGACGTTGGGAAAAGGAGGGTTACGTCGGATGAAATTAAAATAAAGAAGAATGCACCTATCTGAGAATGCTAATGATGAACCAGATAAACAAATACAAATAAAATAGAAAATGAGAATAATTGTTATGTATCAGAATATTAATCCAATTTATTCTTTTGCTTAAGTTTTTCTCGCAAAATCCAAGTCTGTATCGTTGTGTCACTTTTACCAAAATAAACAGACAAAGCTTTATCTAAGGCAGGCTCAAGTTTTCCCCCAAGTTTTTCGGTTGCTTTATCAAATATAGCTTCAATTTTTTCATCTTTATCCAAATACTTAAAGGTAGCCCCAGTTAAACCCGCCCCAATTAGCCCTGCAGGCACACCGCCCAAATTTGAAAGCCCCAAACCCAAATATGATAAAACTATTGCAGTAGAAGCCGCCTTTTTACCCGCCATAAAGTTAGTAGATAACACCAATGCTTCTTTCCTTGTAGAACGATTAATTTCAAGAATACCTTGGTTTATAGTTTGAAATTCCTGTTTAATCTTAAACAAAGTTTCATAAGAACAACCACAATTAGCCCCTTTTAGACCACGCACTACTTTTCGCAGTCTCTTTCTTTCAGACTTAATTAAATCAAGATATGAACTCAAATCAATATCAGACAAATAAAGAATATCAACCCCTGCAAGAACTTCTTTTTGGATGCCTAAAAAGTCAAACTTCTTACTCGACAATGGCAATTGAGTAGAAATTAAGGACAAATTTTTGCTAACCTCTTCAGCAGATAAATTAAACTGAGGAGTCGCACTAAATAGATAACTTCTGTTGTAATCAGCAATCATTTGAGATACTTTAGCATACTGCCAGGCTTTATCCACAGGGAAACTTCCATCACTCAAAGCCAAATCTATATTATCCACGATTTCAATTTGATTTGCTTCCAAAAAATTTCCTAACGCACTAGAAACACCCGCCTTAGCCTCAAAAGAGAGAGATTTCAACCTTGAAACAATCTGATACTGTCTCTTTTTCTTACAATTAGGGCACAAATTAGGAGACTCGCCAGTGTGATAAAGACTAGAATACATGTCAAGCTCATAAACATTAATGTGAGGATAGTTAAGTATCAAATCAACAAAATCTTTAGAGTAAATTTGATAAGAACTAATAATACAAGGAATTACTAATCCAGCATCCAAATATTTTTTCAAGTCAGCAAGGTTTGCGTTAACTACACAACCAGGACACAAAATTAGAATTACCTTATCATAAAATGGAATAGAAATAGGTAAGTATTCTAACCCGTGCAAGATTGACAAGGATTCAGTCCCAACACTCTTTGCAACGGACTTACTAAGAATATCTGCAGGAGAAACAGACCCATCAAATTCATGGGGAGACAACCCCCTATAAAACACATCTAACCTACTATTAACTTCTTTAATAGCAAATCCATCAATCTTTTTTAAATCAATTAACCCCATCTTACCCCACTAACAACATGAATTTAACTAACATCTTTTAATTGTTTCAATTTTTTGTATTCCCACAAAAGTGAGTAGTTGTTGTTTTTGTCCCAAATATTGCGTTGTTCTAACCACTGACATAATAGCTCCAGAACTTTTAATACACAACACACAGTTATGTTTAAAATCACAATTTCTTGTCAATTACATTATGAAACTCTCCAAAAGTCTTTTTTCAATTGCTTTTTCAATAATCTTCTTTGCATCCTTTGCTCACGCAATATTACAAACGGACGCACAAAAAGAATGGCACACAGACTTGTACTATGAGTCTGAACTTACATTACCTTCAGAGGGCGAGAAAACAGATTTATTTTTTGAGTTAAAACCATTAAACCCCGCTCAAAATGATTTGAATCAAATTATTTACATAGACTTTGAAATAATCAACCCTGAAGGAAATCCTGTTCAAATGGGATATATGGAAATTAATCCCTTAATTAGCAAAAGCCTAATTGCAAGCACTAATTATCAATTTAACGAACCAGGAATTTGGGAAGTTAAGTATTTTTCACAATATACGTCTGACTTAAATAAAACCGGTGAATACTTTAATGTTGAAAATTCATTATTATACTTTTCCGAGATTGCATCATCCCACAAAGTAATACATATTTTATCATTTTCTGAAGCACAATCCTTAAAATTAACAAAAGAGGCAATTAATGCAACAAATTTTAATGGACTTATTGCAGTACTTGTCGCAGTCTTTGCCGCATTTTTTGGAGCCTACATACAATACCGCTATTCAAAGAAACAAGAAAAAGAAGCTATCGGAAGAAAGATTGACGCCCTATACTATGAACTAGAATTAAATAAAGGACTTTTTGGGTGGTTTTTGTCAACCAATAATCACTTTGAGAAGGGCAAAGCGCCGATGAATAACATTGAAACCAAATGTTTTGATAATGCTTTTGTTGAAGGAATAATTGAAACTGAAGAGATAATAGCACATATGCGCCAAATTCATGCACCAATAATCAGTTCCAAAAATCTCCTTGAGCGTGTCAGAACAGGAGGAGGTAATAAAGAGGACAAGTTAAGGGATCTGAAAAACATAACTGAAATAATTTCAAATGCCAGATTTGGAGATAACGGAATGCCTGCTCAAGAGGCAATTGATAAACTACAAAAAGAACTTTTGAACTATAAAAAGAAATTTCTAAAATTAAGAAAGTGAGTATTAAAAATTTTCTTCTCAGCAAAGTTTAAAAGTGTCCAGCATATCGAGTTACTCCCACTTCGTCACCCGTCGTCTTTTGAATTACTTTTTTAAACTCAAATTCCCGCGCTATTGTTTATGTTTAAATATTTGAAAGCTCTTTGTTTTGCCATGATTAGGGGTGGCTTCGGTGGAGGTAGAACTGTTACAGGCTTGCGGTTTGAAGAGCGTGTGGATGTAAGCACTTTGTTCAAGAAACTCAAAGGATACTCTGTTCAGGGCGAGAAGGTTCTCTTTAATGGCGCACCGGTGGCAGAGCTGTACAAAAAGCACGGATTTTATAAGAAATTCTTGGAACCAAGGGGAATTACGTGGGAGAATGTGCTTTCAAAGCAATTATTGCCAGATCAAGTGATTTTTGTTGTTAACACGAACACGATTTACGTAGTCGAAATAAAGTTCCAGAACGTGGAAGGCTCAGTGGATGAGAAGCTCCAAACCTGTGACTTCAAAAAAACCCATTATGAAAAGCTAGTTGAGCCGCTGAAACTCAAAGTCGAGTATGCCTATGTTTTGTGTGACTGGTTCAAAAAAGAGAAATATGAAGACACTCTTGAATATGTAAAATCAGTGTCGTGCCATTACTTTTTCAACGAGCTTCCCTTGCATTTTCTGGGTTTGCCTATCAGCAAGTAAATTATAATTTGTAACAATTACTTCCTTTACTTTGCCTCTCCCTTCTGCTTTGCAATTAATCATTCTTGAAGCATTAACAACACTTATGCCAAAATCTTTGTATAATTCAAGGATAAGCGGAGAGTGAGAGTTGCTTAGCATGACAAAGCACCCTTTTTCAGTTAATTTTCTAGCTAAGTTAGCAAGCCTCTCCTGATCTAGTTCAGTAAAGCTATTCTTAGTGTAACTTGTAAAGTTGGCTGTTTTGCTTACTGGGTGGTAAGGAGGATCAAAATAAATCAAATCACCTTTTTTTGCGGAAGCAGTCGCCATTTCAAAATCAACACAAGTTAATTCATCCCTCTGCAAAGCCCCGCTCACTGCTAAAATGTTTTCTTCATCAAGGACTTTTGGGTTATTGTATTTCCCAAATGGAACATTAAACCCGCCGCTTGAATTAACTCTATACAACCCATTGAACGCGGTTTTATTTAAATAAATGAATCTCGCAGTTGCCTGCACCGGATTTGTTGGCAGTTCGGATCTTATTTGTAGAAAAGTCTCTTTATTATTTTTATATTTCCCGCTGCTTAACTCAACAATTAACTCAGTTGGCTTCTCTTTAATTGTCTTGTAAGCATGAATTAACGGAGCGCTGACATCATTCAAATAAGCGTGCTTAATTTTTCCCAAAAGTGAGAGTTTGAAGAATAAAGCTCCCCCGCCCAAGAAAGGCTCGTAATAATTATTGAACTCTTCCGGCAAGTGCTGAACAAGTTGCTCGATTAACTGCCTCTTTCCTCCAGCCCACTTAACAAAAGGTTTTGCTTCCATACCAGTCACACTAAGATAGCGCAGTTGGTATTTAAACACTTTTTGGAAGTGAAATGCCGACCTGAGACTAATCCATCCAAATTAATTTCTTTATCCGGCTCCCTTTCTTTGATTTTTCAAGAACCCCTTTCTTTTTATTCCAGCGCAATTTTTCAAAAACTTTTACCTTAAACCCCTTCAATTTTTTGCTATTTTCCTGCTCGGTTCTAGCTTTGCCTTTTTTATAATTCCAACCCAATTCATTCATCTTCCCATCGACCAAAAGAATCACCAAAATAATTCTTTTTTCAAACAATAAAAAAGCTTCGGAGGTGCGGTGCCGAATTAAATACCTTTAAAATAAGAGCCCAACTTAACTCTATATATGGCAAGTTTTAAAGAATGGAAACGAGATTTTAACAAATTAACAAAGTGGCAGAAAGTTGGAATTGTTTTGGCAATAATAAGCTTGATTGGAGTTGGCGGTAGCCTCGTCTTCAATAACCTAATGATAAACACAGGAAATAATAATACAAACACCCAAATCTCAGCCCACGACGTAAATCAATTTATAAATAACAAAAATTCACTTACTATAAGTGCAACTAATATTGCCGACACCTCCTTTTGCAATGGCGATAACTGCCAATCTGAATATACAAAAAATATTTATCCCCAGTATCCAAGTAATTTTTTTACAATCACTTTACTTTTGGTCCCAAAAACTATTAGGGATTTGAACATGCTTCAGATAAGCCCAAAAAACATCCTGCTAATAAAAAATGACATTAAAAAAAAGGTGTTTATTGAAAATCCCTTCGAATCAGACAAGAATATTGCGTATGGAATGTGCAATGAATCGGCAACGGAATGTGAAATATTTGACAAATTTATATATGATGAAACAACAATGCGGGATACTGTCTGTATGATAACTAGCAGAGACTTAAATGACAATTGCCTACTTATGATTAATCAAAATTTTATACCCCAAAGTTCTTGCCCATACCCCATACCGCCAAATTTTGAAGGTTTTCCATTAAGATTCAACCTGAAACAAAACGAAACTTTTGAAGAATATACTCAAAGGTGCACAATAAAATAACTTAAACCCCAACCTCACTTCACCCTCATCTCCACCACATACCACGCCAGAGCATATTTCAATTCCTTAGCGCTTATTTCTTTTCCTTTGTGGGAGACTAGTTCGGGGTAAATCCCCTTGAAGGGGTGGAGTTTGATTGTGAAGCCTAAATCAGAAAAGAATTTTTTTGCGTGCTTTAAATCCTTGAATAAGTTAGGGGTGATGTCCATTCCAATGTTTCTTTTGATTGTACTTAATCTCTCAGGTGTGAATCTCTTTGCGAGTGTTATGTCGCTTGTTATCCATACTCCGCCAAATTTCTCTAAAAGTGAGTGAATATTTTGAGCAACAATTGTTTTTTCCTCAAAATTCAGGTAGCGAAGTAACCCCTCATTAGTTATTATGAGTGGTTCATTTGGACTAAAGTGCAGGCAGGCATTCTCAAGTTCCTTTAAATTCAACGCATTTGCTTTCTCAAGAAACAAAGTAGGAGGGAGTTTTAGTGAGAGCTCATTAAGCATCCTCTTCTTTACCTCAATCACTTCGGGTAAATCCGTTTCAACAAAAGTCACTCCTTTTGCCGCCAGTAAATATCCCCTTGGGAGTAATCCTGAGGCAAGCTCTAGTATTTGGGTTGGATTGTGGCTGGCAATTACCTTGTTGATTAGTTTATACCTCGCCTCAACATTAAGCACCCTTCTTGGTAGGAAAGCCTCCGGATTATTCTTCCTAATAACAACATGCTCTAGCGCCCAATCCGCAATTTCCTTTGAGAGAGGAATATCGCTTAGCGCGCGCGAACGCGCAACCGAATAAGCGGTAGGAGAAATAATTGTATAATCTTTCATAAGGAAAAGTGAGAACGAATCATTTTTTACTTCTGATGCAACCTAAAAAGTGTCCAAGAAATTCAACACTTTATCTGGAAGCTGCCGCATCCGTCCGCGGCGAGCGCGTCATCTATCGTATAGTAACACTTGCCGCCGCAGTAGTACTTTGAGGAGGAAGGGCAGCAGTGGCCGTTAGAGTTGCAATAGCCCGGGCTGCACCCGTTTCCCACAGATGCGGTCGTAGAAGAATTGCTAGTGTTGCTTGTTTGGCTGCTGGTATCAGAGACATCAAAAAATCCCACTGCGTAGAACGCAAACATTATCAAAAAGAAAAAGACTCCTACAAATATTACTCCCACAATGGGATTCTGCATTGGAACTTTGGCAACAGGTGCTGCGATAGGCGCCACAACTTTTGCGGGCTGTAGTGCTGTTGGTGCACCGCACTTGGGGCAGAAATTAACATTCTTGGAGACCTTCACTCCGCATCCGGGACAAAACATGCACTCATATGTGCGCAGCTCTAGTATTTAAGGAATCCGTTAATAGAATAATTTTCTTCGGCAATTTGCTTAAGTTAAAAAGTGTCCAAGAAAGTGAGTTTTCACACCCGCATAACCCATAATTAAAAATCATTCATTAAAAGAATCTTTTATGATTCAACGTGTTTTCCCAAAAATTGATTTGGATGAGCTCATTAAACAAAAGCAAAGGGGATTGTATTCCAAGAACGACTTCTATCGCCCAATATCCATTGCAATCCAGGGAAATAATTATTGTTCACTCGGGACCTGTATGGGGTGCGGAATTTCAGCCGCTAGTAAGCGCAATAAAGCGGATGAATTGCCAAAAAGAGTTATTTTGAACTTATTAAAACAGGCAAAAACAGAAGGCATTTTCTTTTATTACACTAACTTTACCGGAGAAATCACCGATGATTTGGATTTTTTTGGTAAAATGCTTAAAGAAAACCCAAAAATGGAGGCATACAAAATCAACACTAATTGCCAAAAATTCACTTCAATAAAAGCGGCGGAGAAAATATTTAAAAAATTAAAAAAAATGGGTTGGACTAAAACAAAATATGTTTCCCCAATATGCATTTTAAGCTCTGGAATGCAACAACACAAAGTTCCTTTAAAGAATATTATTTATGGAATGCAGGCATTTGAGAGGGTTTTTGAGCCGGCAGAGGCAAGGTTATTGATAAGCCATTACCCGACGCGAGTTTTATACAAAGACACTCTCACCGAATTAAAAAAGCTGTATAGAGAAACATTCGGGAAAGAATTGGACCCCTCAATAATCAAGAATGACCCCATTACACGCGACGGGAGGGCAAAAGAACTCCCTTTAACCCATTTTAATCCAAAAAGAATATCAGAATATATCTTGGAGCTAAATTGCTTCGGACACTGGCACCAAAAATATGTTTGCCCAGAGATTTATGTCCACAGGGATTACTCTATTTACACTTGCCCGCTTTTTGAACCGCACAAGGGCCTAAAAATAGGGGACGCGAAGAAGGACTCCTTAAAAACCGCAATTAAGAACGCAAATTCTAATCCTTTTATTAGAGAAATCGCAAAAGGCGGAACAAAAAGGATTTACAAAAAACTCATTAAAAAATTCCCAGAACTAAAGGAAATAAAAGTAACCAACCGCCACGAGGCCTGCAAAGTCCTTTGGGAATATTTTGAGAAGTGAATATTCAAATTTCTTTCTTAACAAATCTTAAATATGTCCAACAAAATGAGTCCATTAGATTTAAATAAGTCTTTCGTGTTAGTTGTGAGATGAAAAAAGTTACGCAGTATGGAAAAAAGTATAATTACCATGACTTGGGACCAGGATATATTTTGGGAAGAAACCACCCACGCCCAGTGGACGCTTCAATTAAGATTACCGGTCAGCGTGTTGCTGGCGGACCAAAGGAAGTCATAATGATTGGGAGAGAAACTAGAAGACAAGCCGATAAAATCGCCGCTGAGATGTTAAGGGACGCTCAACGAAAAGGATTAAAGGCAGAAGCGATTGTTATTGATCACAAAATTGCTCCAAATTCCACTACTTTTGGGCACCCCGGCGGAGCAGCATGGGATAACAAGTACAAGAATATTTTTGGACATACTGGGCCAAAAAAAAGTCCAAAGGGAAAGCCGCCACAAAAGTGAATATTATGCGCGCATTTAGCAAGGTAGCAAGAGGACGCTTTCACGGCTCCATTGGAGCCTCTCCAAGCAGGGCGCTCGTTACAAGAAGAATGGTTGAAACACTTCCCCAAAGAAAAAGGGAATTAGTGGAAAAAGTATTCATTAAAAAGCAGCCCCTCATTAATCTTCTCGACGCAATCCCGCAAGAAAGTAAATTAAAAAAACACCAAGTCCAATTAGCATTCTATTCCGGAGTTAAGGAAATGCTTCAAAAGAGTATAAAGAGCGGATTAATAAGAGGCAACCAAGTTTCCGCTGTCAAAGCGCAAGTAGCACGACTAAAAACCACACTCTTCGCACTAAATGCCGGGTTAAAAGGATTAAACGCGCGAGAAATCGCTGAAAAACTAAAAATGCCCCCAGGGACAATAGGCGGAATTCTCACTAACCTAAAATTTGAGAATGATGAACTAAAAACGCTTTTTTGGAGAGCACAACAAAAAAAATCCAGAAAATAGGTTTCCTCTAAAAAATTCAGTACCCTCTTTTAGCTATTTCCTGCATTGCCCCAAGGTTTAGCGCTGTTAGGCGCCCAAACTTTTCTTCGCCAAGGATTTGGCGGAGTTTAAGCATGTTTATCATTGAAATGTCCCTCATTATTCCAGTTCCGCGCATTGCGGTTTCGCGCTTATCCGCGGCTAATTGTTCTCTTACCCGCGGCAACCCTGCGATGATTTGCCTGCCATGGGGCATATCTTCTATAACTTCTTTTTCAACGGTTGGCAAAATTTTTAATGTGTGGTCAATCCTGGCTAAAAAATCAGCTTTTTTGTATTGCAGCCCGAAATTCGCTTCCGTCATTAGAGCCATGTTTCTCCCGTCCTCAATAATGAGCTGTGCAGCCCGTGTTTTGGTTTTGTTCTCCAAAGAAAGCTTTTCCAATAGAAATATTTGGAGTTCAGTATTCACTCCCTGCGCTACTTTGGCAGGAGTCTGTCCTAATCTTTGGGCTTCCCTCGCATACCACTTCCTAAGTTCATTAAATTTTCTCGCGGATTGAACAACAGCAAGCCTTTCCTTGCGAGCACCACCCACAAGCCGAACTCTCTTTGGTCTGATTGGAGAAGCTGTCATAAGAGAATAAACTCATCCAAACTATAAAAAAGTGAGTGCTCAAAACTTTTTCTTAACAAATCAAAAAAGTGTCCAACAAAGTGTGTCTTAATTCAAAACGGAATATCATAAAGCTCTTGGGATGGCGGTTTTTCTGGAGGTCTTTGGGTTGGAACTTGTTTTTCTTGTCCAGGGGTTTGCCGAACTGGAAGCGGGGCTCTTCTCTCAAAAACATCAGAGGGTGTGCGTTCAATCATCGCATTAAGTGACTCTTTGAATTCAATTGGAACCTTAGCCGTCGCCCTCACTGATCGTATTACATTCCAAAGGTACTTTCGCATAAGGCGCCTTTCAGGAATTGTCCTTGACAGCTCATATCTAAGCGCACCCAATGCTTTTCTTTTGTCAAAACTCACTAGCCCGGTTTTTTTAAAATCCCCCCCAAACTCTCTTGGCAGGAGCCCTCTAAAGAATCCAGGGGATGCATACCCCTCTTTTCTTTCAAATAATACTGATACCCCTATTAATCTCTCAATGTCCTTGTGCTGATAAGAATCAACATCCATTTCCAGCAATGGAATCACATCAAGCGCAACATCCACAGGCATCATGAATGGCTTTTGCAAGAATCTTGTCCCCATCCTTTCTTTTAATTTAATAAAAAACTTTTTCTGTTTTGGAACTGGGAGCTCCGCAATGTGTCTATAAATCGCATCAGGATTTGATTCCCCCGCCCGTATCCATTTCAATGAGGTTTTGAAGTATTCTTCCTCATTCTGGCTCTCCTTAGATGCCCTTACCTGCGGGTCAAGGCTTTCTCTTGCTAATCTCTGGACAACTTTATCAGGATCCAATATTAGTGATTGGAGGCGTTCCTGAAAATTGAATTTTGTTGAGGTCGCTATTGCCTGCCAGAGTATTGCCTCCGCAGCATGCACTCTTCTTGGCCAAGGCAATCTTGTGTTAGCCGCCTCATTATGCCTAAACGCTTTTGCTCTCCCTGCTTTGTAAAAATACCTCTCTCCTTTTTCTTTTGCAATAGCCGCTTCCGCCGCAGTATGCTCGGATTTTCTTAGTACTTGCATTGTTTTTTTCTTCCACCACTCAGTTTTTTTTAAATCAGCAAAAGCTTTATTTATTTCCGCCATTGATTTGCCTCGGCGTATGGTTTCAAGCAATTGCCCGTGCGCAAACGGAACATACCCTGGCCTTGCTTTGTAAACCCTAATTTTTGCCTGCCTTCTTTCCCTTCCCTCAATATTATTCGAGGTGTGTTCGGCAAGGGTGCCTCCTGCGGAGAAACCAGTTTTTTTTAGTAGCATATTGCATAATGCTTGGTCTTCTCTTCCGCCAAACGCAGCAACAATTGCAAACGCCCCTCTTGTTTCGGGTGTTGCATCATGTGAGATATCCCCAATATGAACTTGCTCTTTTCCAAGGCCCTCCAAGTGCGCTCTTGCATAATCAAGCGCCCTTTGTTTTAACTCAGGATTCGCATCAAGCACTTTCCAATTCATTCTCCCAAAAACACGCGGATTTTGAGGATTTTTTATAGATGATTTTTGCACAAGTCCTTTTACAAGAGTTACCGCTTCCCCTGCATTCCCTGAAGCAAAAGCTTTTTGCGCAGCATCCATTTGAGCCGCAACAATAGGAGGAGTTAATCTAATTGCGCGCCGAGTTCTGGGAACCATAAATAAAACACGTTAAGCTTTTACTTAAACCTTCTCTGCCCACTTTTGTATTGTTTCTAAGTAATTATTCGGATTTTCTTTCACTGCCTTGCGGAGCTCTTTTGGCGTGAACCATTTTACTTGCGCTACTTCGCTGGCTTGGATAACAAATTCTTGTTTTTTATCAATTACTGCTTTGTACCATTGCGCGAAATATTTGTGTTTTCTTTCTCTTGCAATTTTTGCCATCTTTATATCAGGAATTAGTTCTAAATTCAGGAGTCCTAGTTCTTCAAAAGCCTCTTTTTTTATATTGGACTCATATGTTTCTCCTTCCTCAAGAGTCCCAGCAACCGCCGAGCCCCATTTACCAGGGTCATGGGACTTAGTTAAAGCGCGCTGAGCTAAAAGAATATTTCCATCAAAATCCGTTAACCGCAGAGCCGAAACTCGGTAAATGTCATCAGAACCAACCTCGCTTCGCTCCTTGTAACCAATAACATTATCCTTCTCATCAACAATAATTATTTTTTTAGGCAACTCTACAACTTTTTCATAGCAATTATATTCCCCGGGCATGTATTGAGGCATTTTTATTGTTCCAACGTGTTTGTAGCCGAGTTTTTGGTAGAACTTGTTTGAGGCTTTGTTTGTTGTATAAGTATCAAGGCGTATGCACTTTGAGCCATCCTTTTTTGCGAGTTCTTCCGCGTACTTCATTAATTCCTGCGCAATGCCTTTACCCTGGTGCTTTGGGGAAATCGCAAGGCGATGAACAATCAAAGGATTTGAATCAATTATTTCCCACTTCACGTTCTTGTATTGCTCATCAGGGGAGTGATTTAGTAGCACCCCGCCAACAATCTTCCCCTCTTCAAGAATAACGTAGTGATTCCCTGAATTAATTCCTTTCAGAATAGTTTCCTTTGCGGGGTGATGGGAAGGCCACTGCTCAAGCCCGCGGGCAGCCATATCCGCCTTGCACTCATTCACAATAGAAAAGATTGCATCAAAATCATTTATTGTAGCTGGACGGATTTGCATAAAAAAATATTAACCAAAAAGTAGAAAAAGTGAGTGCTCACTTCTTTCTTGGCAGTGGCTTTCTTGCAGTAATTACAGCAAATGGTTTATCAGAATAAACATAGTCTACATCCCGAAGTATTCGCTCAACCGCTTTTCGCGCATCCCTTGAAGGGTTTTTACCTTCTAGCCTTGCCCACTTCTCACCAATTGTTTTTCTAAAATTAGCCATATCAATTTTTATTGCGCCTTCCGCACTTGTAGCCATCCCAAGTGCTCTTAGTTGCGCAAGCGTTGAAGGAGTGGCAATCCGAAAATGTTCTTGCAGAGCACGCCGATTTTCCTGAACAGTAAGTTGGTGCTTCGCGTTCCTCTCCCCATTATCCGTATCAAGTTTGAATAATTCTTTTGCACCAATGCGTTTAACACTCACAATGAATCCAAGGTTTCTCAACTCAAGCGGAACTTGTGTTATATAATTTGCTTCCTCAACAGTAACAAACCTTGTTCCTGGGCGCATTGTGCGCATTAGTTGCGAATATATTTTCTGGCGTTCAGCGTGAGACACATGCTGAAACAAAAAGTGAGCATAAGCATGGTCAACACTCGCTTCTCTTTGCGAAGCAAGGTACTCAAAAGCACCCGTGCTGCGTTTTATAGTTAGATTGCGCGGCTTCTCTTTTACCCCGCGGGATTTTAAATACTCTCCATAATAAGAAAGCGGATGAGAATCCACTCCGACAAAGTTATGCCGTGGATGTTTTAGAGCGAGATCCACTGCTTTCTTCCCTCTTCCACCCTCGCCAAGGCCGACAACATTCATTGATCTGCGAACCATACTTGATTAACACCAGAAGTGCAATTTAAACCTTCTTTCAAAAGCGAGTGTTCAAAAAAGCAATTAATTACCAAACCCGCGGAATTAACTTGTATTTTGTTTTCTTAGTATACGCTTTGTATCCCTTTAATTCCTTTTTGAGTGTTTCATCCTCTAAGTGAGTTCTTACTATGAGCAAGATTGTTGTAAGTACCCCAAATATCAGTGCTAGGTATGAGCCAAGCACTATTGGACAGCTTAGCGCCATTAATATTCCCCCCACATACCCCGGGTGGCGCACGTACTTGTAAGGACCATTTGTGATTACTTTTTGTTTTCTCTCTTTTTGTATTCTCACCATGCTTGAGAAGAATTTGTTTGTCCACTGCGCCCAGGAGAATAACCCAATGGAGAAGATGAAAACAAAAACACTTATTATGTACAAGAATATTTCTGGTTCCGGTCCAAAATGAAATCTCCCCACATCAAGCACCCCAATAATTATGCACAAAAAGAAGAACACAGCATACAAAGCAATGATTATTTTGTCCCACCATTTTACCCCCTTCCCGGGATGAACCCTCTCTTTAAGCAAACTTAATTTACTTGGGAAAAAAACTAATTTTATAACCATTGAGACCCCCATTGCCCCAAGGAACACCCAGCCCTGCCAATAATCAATTCTTCCCGCTAAGAGAAATAAAAGAAAACAAATAAGCAGAATTGCAAAAGCACCCAGCACAATTATTTTTGGGTAAGTTAGTTTCATGCAAATAGAACAGCAAATCTTTTATTTAAATCCCAGCGATTTGAGTTCTTCAGGTGTGTAACCTTTTTTTGCGAGGATGCGGGCAGTGAACCCATCCGATTCAAGTACCCATGCGGGGCCTTCCGCTTCTAAAAGAATTTTTGGTGGAACATGCGCCGCTACTATTTCCCTAGTCTCAAACCCTGCAAGGCGTATTTGCTTCCCGTTTGCCCCAAGCATTACAAAGCCATTTACATTTAACCCAAAGCGCTTCATTTCCCTTACCCCAATCCTATACTTTTGAAACAGAACTTCTTGTGTTAATCCATATTTGAGGAGTGTCACAGCGGGGTTTTTGGTTCGCATTGCGCGTTTAACAAAAGGACGCGCGTTCTTAGTTGTCAAAGTGAGTCTCATTGGTGTTCTTCGCTTGCGAATCACCGCTCTTGCGAATCTAACTGGCTTAATAGGCATACAAAAATATAGAGTTTAGAATTACTTAAACCTTCTTGAGGGCACTTACACAAAATCTTATTAAGTAAGAATTCTATTAAAAAAAGAGAAAAAATAGTTATCTTCACCTACCATTTCCTTAATTTTTTCCCCGCAAACCTTGCATATACAAGCCTCTCAGCCGGTTCTTTTGGGCGGTGCTTTACTTTTTGTCTGCGTATTTGCCGGTTAATTGCCTGTAAAATATTTTGTGCATAGAGGGGCTGCGTGCCATGCTCAATTTTCATACCCCTGCTCTTGAGCTGCTTTTCTCTTAATTCTGTCATGAACAAAGAAGGATAAAGCACTGCTTTGGGGGCGGCTCTTAGTAGTTCTTGGAGCGTGATTCGTTCAATGCGCGCCGCAATTCCTTTTCCGCCAAAAACCCCTTGGGCTTTGCCAAACGGGAAGAATTCATAAGTGTAAATTGGTTTCTCCCCAAAGTGGTGCTTGGCACGGGTTTCTTTTTCATTGGCAATAACTCTTTGAAGGGTTTTTGGGTCATGCCCAAATAAACGCTGATTTAGTTCTAAATCATTGCGCAAATAGGATATTTCCCCAATGCGAACACTCATACCCTGATTCCATCTGGAAAATCCCTCAATAGCATTTCCCGCGGGACCGCCGGTAACAAAAAAAGGATTTGAGGTGGACCCAGTGGTAATCCAAACACTAAACAAGAGTTTTTTTGGGGAATTTGTCTTTTTTGGAACAATTAAAAATCCTGGGACATCCTGGACCATAGGTATAAACACACCAAACCCTTTACTTAAACCTTCTCCAAAAAGCGCAAGAGTTATTTGGCGTATTTCCAAATAGAATCAGACTTCAATTTTGTATTCCTTAATTAGTTCATTATCAATAAAGATTTTTACATGATAAGTACCTGGGTAGGGGTGTCCGCTCATCCCGTTTAGTTTTTGCGGCACACCCGGAGAGAGGATGAATGAATAATCCCATGGTCCACTTTCTGTAAGCACATTCCCTTCATAGTCCTCTCTCACCATAATTGCCCGCCCGTTAATCTCTCTCCCGTCTTTTGGAGCTTCCCCCCAGACAGCAAAGTTGATTTGGTCAATTCCGGTTAAATCAAGTTCCGAGAATTCTTCCGCATCCGGTCTTTCTTCTTTAGTGAGCCAGAACCTTAAACTCGCAAGGGTTTCTTTTGAGTATCTTCGTGTAATGCTAAAGTTTTTTTCAGAAACTATGATTGCTTTTGTGTTATTGGAATCAATTTTCACTAGCTGGAGTGTGTAATTCCCCTCATATAAAAGATTCATTTTATCCATATTTATTGTTCCTGACCCCGCGCCCCCTTCTTGCGTAATTGTGGAGTAAGGATACTCATCAAGCGGGATTATTACAGCCCCATTCTCACTCACTACCCTAAAAGCAAATTTATCCCCAATCTTCAGCCCTTCTTCCATCGGAAAAATCGCTTCCCCTATCTCAAAGAAAATTTTGCTTGAGTTTTCAGGAGGAATTGTTGAGGCGAGGAATATGCTCACGCTGGAATCAATTTCCTTATCAAGTAGTATATTTGCTTCTTTCACTGATTCGGGCGGTTCAGTTTGGGACCCAACGCATCCAATCATGGCGGTTAGCAAGCCAACCGCTAAAATGCAAATTACGCCAAGAACTAGTTCTGTTTCAAAGAGCCGTTTCATAATAAAATAGAGAGGACTTTGAAGTATTTATTCATTCCCCAAACTCTTTTTCCTCGCTGGTTATACCTACCTGAAATTTTTTGAATTATTGCCACAAAAAAACATAATACGCAAGGGAGCTATTAAATTATACAAGGAAATGGGTTTTGAGAAATTTACGCCAAAACGCGCGGAAGAAGAGAGATTGTACAGGGAACTCAAGAATTAAAAAATAGAAAAATGGTTTTTGGATTTTCCCAAAAACCATTAACTAAGTAATTCACTTTTTCTTGTTCTTTAGAACGCTGTATGCAACGAGTCCGCCTACTGCAGCTCCGATTGCGCCCGCAACAAGCACTGCTTGTTCTGGGTGTGACTGGATTTTTTTATCCAAGTGTCTCTCAGCTTCTTTGAACTTAGCTTTTGCTTTAGCGAGTGCCGCCTTAGCATCTTTTCGTGCAACCTCAAGAGCTTTCTTAGCTTCTTTCTTTGCGCGTTCAACTGCTGGGTTTGATTTCTTTGATTTAGCCATTGTTTTTCCCTCCATTAAAGTTTTTTAAAAATATTATTTCTTATTCGCGAATTTGTATATTACAAGCGCGATTATAATAGCAATTATGCCCACGCATAAAAAACTTGTGGTATAATTTAAGTGCTGATATTCCCTAAGGAAAAACATCACAGCTAGCAAAATAAAGAATATCGCCATTACAAAGAACACCATGCTTAGCGCGATTTCAAGTACCATTTTCTCCATTTTCACGATTTTTTCCTTAATCATTTTCCCAACAGCGCCCATAATATTTTCCCTAAATCCGTCAAAGATGGACCCGAATATTGAAGAGCTTTGGGCTTGTTTTGCTTTTGCCATGATTAGGAAAGGTTTTTTGATTATTTAAACTTAACATTTTGGGCGCAGATGGGTTTTCATTAAGTTTCTGAAATGCTAATGCATTTACTCTCTCGCAAGTTTTATTTTTTTACTCAGTTCATACAAGTAATCCATTTTGAATTCATCTTTTAGCGGAGAGGGAATAATTGTCTCAACCACATCAAAATCATTTTGTTTTGCCTCCTCCCAGGTGTGCGCTCTCCCTGTGTTTGCGGTCCAAGGGTATTCTTCCTTAAAAGAAACTCCTTTTGAGTCAACGAGTTCCGCCTTGCCCTCGTGCACCAGCCAATTATATTCGTGCGGGTGCCCGTGCACTACCCCTTTTTTGTGCATATCAGCGAGGAAAACCGCCATTGATTTGACAACGGGGGCAAGTTCCTCCCACTTGCCTGATGCATGTGAAAAATAATATTGATTATAATTAATTCCTTTCTTTACTTTGGTTACATAAAATACTCTTTCAACAGTAACCTCTTTTTTGCTTCCCGGCGCCCTTACTCTTTCCTTTGCGATTAATTCCCCGAGCGGCACGTCAATTTCTACGCCTCTCCTCATAAGCTCATTCATCACGGCAAGCATTTTTCTTGGCTGCCAATTTGATTGTCTCTTCCCGATTTTCATCGGCGGAAAAGGAACCCATACTTCCGGTTTAACAACCACTTTTTGCCCGTTAGGCAGTTTAAAAAAAGTTGATCCTGAGTTTGACCCGATAAATTTCCACTTATTCAAATCAAGGAGGCGCGTATCAAGCCTAAAATTAGCGCGCTTTATTTTATAGAGCTTGTTTTCATAGAACCCGAGGTTTGCCAATTGGTTTATTGATAAAGAACCCGAAACCTTCACTTTTTTGTAATTATACCCCAGCTTTCTTGGCATAATAGAATAACTCAAGCGCAATTACTTAAGCATTTCTTTTGTGCTTAATTGCGCTAAATTAGTAATTTGTATTTAAAAAAAGCTTAAATAGTTGAAAGCTGTTTCTTTAATTGATTTTAATGGCTAAAAAAGCAAGAACAACCAAACGTCGCATTAGTGATGAGGAGTATTGGGAAGAGTGGGGAGAGCGCTTTGGAAGAAAAATGGAGCGGAAAGGGGAAGCTTTTGGAAAGAGAATGGAAGCATGCTTTGAGAAAAAGGGAAAGAAGTTTGAAGAAAAGTGTTGTTCCTGGCACCCATTTGGGATTATTGGTCCTTTAATTGGAAGCATATGCGGTATTGTTGTTCTGATAATTATTGTGGCGATTGTTAATTGGCTTAACCTTGGATTAGGGAGCGCTTTCCTATCCGCATTAACCGGATTTGTTATGGCAAATCTTGCATGGTTCCTTGCCGCGGGATTGTTTTTTAATTATGCTAAATACATTTCAAAGTTCGTAGGGCACTTTAGGTATTTTGTTAAGCCGATAATTACGGGCGCCGCGATTGCGTTTGTTGCTTGGCTAATTGGAGCAGTGTTTATGGCGGTTAATGTTTCCGCGCAGGACCCGATTATTGCGAGCATTTCATTCTCACTATCCAGCAATGTTCTTCCAATATTCATTGTGTTTGTAGTTCTTGGTTATGTGTTCTTAATTTTTGGGCATGTGTTGAGAATATGTATTGAGAAATAGTCTTTTTCTATTCCCCTTTTATTATCCCAACTATTTTTTCCCCAACTTTATTCATCTTTGCTTGGGTTAGTGTCCCTATTTTGTAACAGATTATTGATTTGTCCGCGGTGAATATTTTGTTGGTTCGTATGTAACTCGCCCCATCCAATTTCCCGCCGGCAATATCCCTATCCTCTAATTCAATAACATAAGTGTCTTTTATTATTTGCCCGGTTATTTGGCACACAATAGCATCATCCCCGTGCAAAGTAGCAATTATTAGTGCGGGACGTTTTTTCGTTGCTGAGAGGTCAGTAAAAGGAAATGGTAAGACTACAATATCTCCTTTTACAGGTTCTTCCATCTTTTATCCTCTTCTTTTAGATTCCATATCTTTCCTAAAGATTTTTCACTGGCGAAGGCTGAGCCAAATCTTTCCTCTATTTCATCCATTTTTCTTATTTCAATATGGTCATCAAAATTCAGGATAGCGATTTTTGAGCCCTCGCTGAACCCTTTCTTCCCGCGAAGGCTTTTGGAGATAGAAATCTGCCCCTTATCAGTAATAGTCGCGCTCTTAATGTCAATCAAACCCACAAAGACCACCAAGTAAGAAAAGTAAGAAATGTAATAAAAAGCTATCTTTTGAGATAATCCCCTAAATGGATTTTTTGAACACATTATTGAAACTTATTTCCAAGTCTTAAAAGATTTCCACAAGTGCAATGCCGGTGGTGACGGCCACTCATCCACCCATTATTTTTAATACAATCCAATTGAATTATTTGTATGTTTCGCTTTATGCTCGCCCCGATGGAGGAGCACACTGACTCCGCTTTTCGCAGGCTTTGTTTTAATCACGGCGCGGACTTAACTTTTACTGAGATGGCTAAAATTGACGGGCTTGCGAGGAACAATAAGCCCACAGTGAACAAAACCCTTAGGCTTGATAACACCCCAACCCAAATACAAATACTCCCCGGGAAGGATGAGATGCTTGAGAAGTACTTAAAGAATTTTAAGCCAAGCGAGGGCTTTTTGGGTTTTAATTTTAATTTTGGCTGCCCCGCCCCTGAAGTGCAACGCGTGGGAAGAGGGTGCGCGATGGTGAAAAGAGTAACCAAAGCTAATCGCCTAATCAATATTGTAAGAAAATACAATTACCCCGTTTCATTAAAGATTCGTCTTGGCACAAGCGCGTTTGAGAAAAAGGTTAAAGTGTATATGAATCTGATTAACGGAAGTGACCCTGATTTTTTTATTGTGCATGCAAGGACAGGAGAGGAAACATACGAAGACAAACCGGATTACTCCGTTTTTGAGGAGTGCGCTCTAAGCGGGAAAGAGATTATTGCGAATGGGGATATTGAATCCCCCCAAGCGGTAAACGAAGTAAAGAAGATGGGTGTTAAGGGGGTAATGATTGGAAGGGGCGCTTGCCGTAACCCCGCGATATTTGATTCACTAAAAGGAAAAGCGGTTCCTTCTTTTGATGAGCTAAAAAAAGAGTACTCCTTCCTTGCGGAGAAGTATACTTCCACTCCCCGCCACAAAAAGAATGTTTTGATTAGAATAGGGCAGAAGTTTGCTCCGAGTTACTTGGAGAATAAGATGTGATTTAAAAAGTTATTTTCTAGAGCGTTTTCTTAGGATTTCATTAACACGGGCTACATTCTTTAACCCGGCTCTATACCAGTAGCCATAGTCATTAGCCAATAATGCCCGTGAATCTTCATGTCTTCGGTTTATGCGTGTAAGAGTGTATTGAAAATGAAATGGTGAATTTTCTATCTCAGCCCCTCGCCCCAAATCCAATTTTTTAACCTCTGGCGGAGGTATTCTCCATTTTCCGATCCATTCTAGCCTTTTAAGAATAAACTCCTGCTCGGCTCTAATACCGGCTAGCTCTCTTGCCTTAGCTTCACTTAAAGCGCCTCTGCTTAATTTTCTTAGATTTGGATTACGTCTAGTTCTAGGCATACTTTAATACTTGCGCCTAAGCAATATAAAAGCTTTTCAAAATAATAGGGGGTAAAATAAGTTAAGGAACAGCCCTAATCAAATTATCTATGCATTAAATACTAGCGCTTCTTTTTGACATAAACCATTTGCATTCCAAAAAGTATTCCCCAAATGAGGAGCGGATAAACAATTATTCTTTCAAGTAACCCATACCCCACCCCAAATGTTATGTTGAAGTAGTAAAGTGTTGAGGCGAGAATTGAGATTATCCCAAGGAGAACAAAGAGATAACTCCAGGGTTTTTTTGAGTACCAATAAGAGCCAATACATATGAGTGCCCCAAGCCCGAATGTAATCATCGCCGCCATGATGTGCATGGACCCAACATTTTCTGGGAATACCCCCACGCATGCAATTGCGATTCCAAATACAAGCAGTGCGGTGAATGGAAGTAATTTCTTTGCGGATTTTAAGAAAAGAAAAGCCAAAAGGATTACAACTATCCCCGTGAGGATGATTGAGGAGTTAAACGCTAGTGCGGTGCTTCCCACACCCAAATCGCTTATTACATTCTTTGCCCTGTCAAACCCCGGAATGATTGACTCAAGGTAAAGTATTACGAGAAGGAATTGCACAGAAGCAAAGATGCACAAGAAGCCCATTACTTTATTCAACTCAATTGTTTTCTTTGGTTTAGGCATAGCAAGACAACACCAAATCTCTTACTTAAACCTTACTTCAAGAAGTGAAGTCAAGTTAATTTTATATTCTTCCGGCTCGTTTTCTATTTACTATGCCAAAGTTAAGAAAACCAGTTAAGATTCCTATCAACGAATTAAGGCAGATGCAAAGTCATTACTCGCATCATGAAAGAAAAGAGGCTGCAAAGCTTGCGGGGAGGATGCAGGGTCCAAAGAGTCTTGCAATGCTTCGCTCCTCGCTTTTTGATTCACACTCAAGCGTTCGGTTATTTGCCTCGCGCTCACTCTCAAGAAGAATTGGTCTTCGCGCAACCGCGGATTATATCCTGAAAAGATACCCTAAAAATTTTCTCTCAAGGGTTCCGCGCGAGTTCTTCTTATCATGGGGGACTCATTACACTATTGCTTCAAAGAGGCTAAGGGGCGCGGATAGTTCACTCGCCGAGGCTAAGGAACTTGAGAAGAGATATGGAAAGCCAATTTTCTACCATAGAGGGTTTCCTGTTTATCGCGAGAGACACATTGTAGATAACGCGGTGAATCGAAGCGGGGTCATAGTAATTCTTGAAGATAGAAGTAAAAATAAAAATCGCAGAAGGTTTGACCATGCCGCCGCGGAGCATGAATACGGAGAAAATTGGTCTCACCAAGTAGGACTCGCCCTTGAGTTAAGGTGGCTAAGAAATAGCGGGCTCTTGAAAGATTATATTAAAACAGAGCCATTTGAGGCACAGCGGTTCTTTGAGATATTAAGAATGGACTCAAAAGGATTCAAGGAATATGCACCTTATTTCAAAGGATTAGTTGAGGAGCCAGAAAGATTCTAATTAAAAGTTTAATAAAAAAAATAATCTCTTTCTCACATTCCCCAATATATACTCGTGCTATTGTATATTGTATATGGTTACTACTTCAAAAAAACAGCAAAAAGCAAATCTTGCCGCAATTAATAAGGGCAGGGATGGCGGCCGCGAACAGCAGTGGCTTAGGGCGAATCGCACTTCAATGGATCAGAATATTATGGATGCGGGCAGGCAGAAATCTGATGGCCCAAAACCGGTTCACAAAAAGAGCGAATAAGTATTAGTTTTGGTTAAGTTCTACTTTTCGCCAAACTATTTTTCTAATTTCCAGGGCATGGCGCAAAGTTACAGTCAGGCGCTACTCTTCCAACAAAGTTTCCATCAGGGCATGCCTTAGCATCCATTGTGCATGCAACTGGTTCGCATGTTGGCGGACCAATGCATCCGCATTCATTTACCGCTCCGGCAACTATATTCCCATTGGGGCAAAACCCAGGAGCTGGAGGAGTTAGCTGGGGGCATATCCCGCAAGTATTGGCATTACAATCTCCTCTGAAGAGAGCCCATTCCTCGCATACTTTTCCGCCTGGAAGTGTGCACATTCCAACTTGCCCTTCATTAGTATCCATTATATTCAAAGTTCCACCTTTGTTGATGCAATTCGTTGAGGCTGGATTCGCAAGCCCAGCATTTGTATCAGCGCAGGACTCTTCCCATACGCGCAAACACTTTTGTTTTGCTTCGCACCAAGAGTATCCTGCGGAGCCTATGCATCCGTGGATATCCTTATCCCCGCCAACTATTGGACCGGGGTTTATTTCTATAAGATTTACATTTAGTTCCGCTGTTTTTGCTATTGGGTCAACAGAAACGAGTTTTATTGTGTAAGTTCCCGCTTGCGCTGAGGGGTTTGTTGTTTCGCCTAAATTAATTTCTTGATTAAAATCTTGTCCTCTCACAAGCAGGCTTACCCCAAGTTCTCCCGCCCAAATACATTGAACGTTTGCGGGGCATCTTGAATCATTAATTAAAACAATTGTTATGTTTAATCCACTATTTTTGTCTGAATATGAATTGCCTTCTTTCGCAGAAAAATTTTCCCCGAGCGTAAAACTATTTTGCCCCATAGTGCATCCAAAAAGCAGCGCGAGCGCAAAAATCGCGAGCACTCCGCTAATCAACAATTTTATCTTCACCCAAAAACCACTTGCACAAGTAATGAGTAAGGTGGAATATTAACCTTTCTCTTTGAAGAGGTTTTTAGCGAACCAACCTTTTTATCTAAATCGGCTCTGAGAATTACTTATCATTTGGGCCCGTAGTATAACGGTAGCACGTATCCATGGCAATTAGCGCACCGGTTTGGATAAAATCCGAGTTCGATTCCCGGCGGGTCCATTTTGTGCGAACTTAATTTGGGACTTTAAAATATGTCCAGGATTTTGTATTTTATAGAAACAAAAAGTGAGTGCAGAAAATTAATTATTAAAGGAAGTGAAACTTCCATTAAACATAATCCCCTATTCCACACGTGTAGATTCCCTCTGCGCTACAAGCACATACTCAGGAAGCATGAATCCAAGCGGCAATTCCCTAGGAGTTTTATATAACCCAGTCTTAAATCCTTCTTGCCAGAGTTCATACCTAACCCTTACCATTCTCGCCCTGAATGGAATTATGCCCCCCATAGGGGAGATTCCAACAAGCATTAATCCGCCTTCATTTAACGTGGAAGCGAACTTAAGCACATGGTCCGCCTGATTGTGTCTCTCAGAGTAATAAACAGAACCTGAAAGAGACACCACTAAATCAAATTTTCCTTTTGGGACATAGTATTCCGCAAGCCCCCTTACAAGTTCATCAATCTTTCCCCTCTGTCTATCCATTCGCACATTTTTCCTTTCAGCATGTAGCCCCACTGTATGTGCCTTAACCCCAAGTTTTTCAAGCATCGGCTTAAACTCAGATAAAAAATACCCTGCCCCCATTCCATCCTCAAGAACTCTCACACTTGGCTTTTTGACAATACTACTTATCCCTTGTGCAAGGTCTGCCACTTTTATCCCAAGAAATCTCGATAATGCAAAACTGAAAAGAGTATTATAATGCGAGTAAGTTCGATTATCAATCCACACCCCATTAGAGCGCAGGGCGCGTTTTATGCTTGAGGCAGTTCTTGTTTCAGCGGCAAGTTTTCTTAAGTGCATTCTCCATCGCATTGGATTTTCGCCATTCCTCTCTTTTATCTTTTGCACAAAATATTCTGGCGTAAAAGAACCCTTGCTTCCCCTAATCAATTTCTCACTTCCGCTAGTCCAACTTTTTTTAGTATCACTTTCATTCTTTTTAATGTTTCCTCTCTCATTTTTCCTTTCAAGTTATGTTTATAGAACTCATATCGCCGCATTACTTCCGCTCTTCCAGCGGCTTGGCATGTAGCATCATCAATTATTCCTTCCTTGGCTTTGTTCATCCCCATGTCAGTTGGCGATTTGTAGGAGTGCATGTGGTTCTCCGCAGGAACAATTCGCTTAATTATTCTCTTTAGTATGTAGAAGTTCTCAATATCACGGTTGTAATTAACCGCTGTTATGTTGTAAGCCTTTTTGTGGTACTCATCAACCATGATTTTGTCCCCAATATCCGCTGTCGCCGCCTCGTATGCAATGTTTACTGGATGAGTGATTGGCAAGTTCCAAATTGGGAATGTTTCAAGCTTTGCATACCCCGCGCTTACTTTGCGTTTGCTTTCTTGGTAAACTTGGGAGAGGCACACAAACATTTTCCCAGAGTTCGCTCCGGCGCCAGTTACCCCAATTATCTTTTTATTAGTTGGAATGAATTCCTGGGCTTCAAATCCGTTTTCCCCAAACACTTTCTTCATTTCGTAAGGATATCCGGCTATAGTGTGTGTAAAGTAAAGCTTTTTCCCTAAGCGCGCGAGTTTTTTCTTGAATGTAAGCACCTTTTTCTGCCCCGAAAAGCGTGTGGCAACAATTCCAACCACATGAACCCCCGCGTTTTCTAAAGCATTTGTCTCTTTGATTGCGAGTTCATCAAGGCTTAGTTTTGTGTCACTCCAGCTCCGCTTGTAAGTGAGTTCTTTTTCTAGTTCAATTGCGCTGATACAGTAAAGCATTCCAATATCTTTTCCAAGCGCTTTAAGTATTTTCATCTTATTTGTGGGCTCATACCCCGGGAGCACTCTTGAGGCATGCCCGTCAAATGTAAGTCTTCCCCCAATCTCAAGGTAGAGCTTGTCAAACTTTGATACCCGTTCACGGATTGCGGCGAGCTGGGCTTTGAGATACTTCGAATTATCAAAACCTTTTGAGGAACCTTTTTCTAGAATCAAATTAGTTTTTATTTCCACAGACAAAGAAACACTTACGAATTACTTAAACCTTTCTTAGTTAAGTAGCCAAACCATGCAATTAAGCGCGCTGGCAAAGCTTACCCATGCAATGTAGGGAACCATTAGCCAAAATGATCTCCTTGAGGTTTTGTAGAAACTTATCATTGTCGCGGCGATTGAGAGCCAGAGCGCAACTATTCCAATTAATCCAAGCACAGGGCTTTGTAATCCAAAGAAGAGAAATGACCATAATGCATTTAGAGAGAGTTGGAGCTCAAATAATCTAATCCCGCTCTTCTTTTCTTTCTCGTTCCTCTTTGATACTTTCTTCTCCCATGCAAAGAATAGCGCTAGTCCCATTAGAAAATAAAGTGTAATCCATGCGGGACCAAATAACCAATTAGGCGGAGCAAAGAATGGTTTTTGTAAGAAAGCATACCACGTTGGAATGTTTGTGATAGTAAAAACCGAACCCACAATCCCCGCGAGCTGGCAAACAAAAAGCGAGATAATTAGCCTTGCAAACTTTCCTAAATGCATAAACCCATAACGCTTTCCTGGTTAATATTCGTTGTGTTCCAACCAAAATAAATACTTCAAGCACACTTACTTGACGAGTGATGCGGATGAGTTACTTCGTTTATTTCCTTTTGTGCAGTGATGGCTCTTACTATTGCGGTTACACTAAGGATTTGGATAAGCGCCTCAAAAAGCACAACGAGGGGAGCGCGAGTAAATACACCCGCGCAAGGCTCCCAGTGAAACTAATTTACTCTGAACCCCAAAGCACCCAGCTCAGTGCGATGAGGAGGGAACTTGCGTTAAAGAAGTTAAGCAGGAAGAGGAAGGAAGAGTTAATTCTTAGCATGACTAAGTCCCACATATAGGTTTTAAATTAACAAAGCGGGTTATTTGTTTATGGTCTCAAAAATTCGTTCTATAAAATTAAGAAAAAACCCGCTCCGATTATTAGTAAACTTACAAACCGCTGAAGCGTTTAAGATTCCTGATGAGGAGCACATAATGAACGTAAGAATGAGAAAAATCCCAAAGAAAAGTGTTTCGCACGCGCTAAAGCAAGTCAATACACTCATTGGTACAGGCGCAATTAGCGACTTGAAGTTTCGTGAGGATGGCTCGCTTATTGGGGCAAGTATTAAGCGTAATCTTTCAAAAGGCGAGGAGGATGCGCTTAGAAGGGTTGTTACCTTATCTCATGAGCAGGGGCATAGACTTGATAAGAGAGCCAAACCCACCCCGCAGGCCTGGAAAACCATGAGAGAGCATGTGCATCGCATAAAGCGTTATGAAAGAGAGGGACAATTCACTTGGCTTCATCCAAGCCTTGAAAATGCAATTCTTGAGGGAAAAAATGTAGAGTTAATACTAACTCTCGCTCAGCACCAAAGCGGGGCTAATACGAATCGTCTGCGTGAAAAAATCAAAGCTAAACTCAGCCGCCCGCAGGATGTTAAAGCTAACTTAAAGAAACAATTAATTTATTTTAGGGACTTGCTTAATCGCAAAAAACAAAGGGAGTTAGTGATTGATGAGGACTTTAGTGAATGGGATTCAACAACAACAACAGTTTACCTGGCAAAGGGAACTGTTTTTAGAGAGTCTTGGATAGTTGCCCCAAAGGTGAATGAAACAGCTCGTTTTGTTGTAGAACTCCCGCCAAACGGGGTTATCACAATACATAATTTTGTGGATAAGATGCGTAAATAGTTCCGCTTAACTTTTGAAAGCGCACCTAATTTTTATCTTCTCAATCCCGCGGTTCTCTTTTGCAGTTCAAGTGTTCTTGCGCGTTTTTTTCCATGAATTGATTTTAATCCAAAATTTGGCAATAATCTCTTTTTGCGGGCCTCTTTTCTTTTTTGGAGGAAAAATTTGTAAGATTCACCCCTTTCCCTCTCCCTACTTTGCGCACTAAGTGCATCATTAAGGTGCGGAACAAATTGAACCCCGTGTTCCTTTGTGAATCTCTCAAGCTCTGGGTAATTAATTGTTTTTAGAGGATTCTTTCGCACTATGGAGGTAAGGGCAAATGAAAGCGGTTCACCATAATCATGTTTTAATAGTAATTCCTTCAAATCGGCTGTGGTCAAATCTTTTCTTAGCCCAAGCGCTCTTCCTGCCCCGCTTCCATAACCTATATCCCCCGCCATTTGCATCAGTAGTTTTTTTGGAATTGTTGGGCTTAGCGCTTTTTTAATACTGAGGTTGCTTGTTGATTTTAATATTTTAAGCACTTCTTTGAGGTTTCCTTTCTTAACCGCTTCACCCTGCACTCTCATTAAAGCATTTATCACGGTTCCAGAGAATATGCAGTATCCTTTTTCCTCAAACGCTTTAGTCATCAAAGTGTATAACTTCAAGGGATCTTTTATCTTTGGCAATCCGTTTAGTGCCGCGGCAGCCGCCGAGGTAAACACTCTTCTCCAGTCGCTTTCAAGTTTTGCCATCTCGTACTTTAAATACAATTTCTCAAATACCCTGCAAAGTGTCTCCTCATTACTTTGTCCCTTCTCTATTTTCTCCATCTCAATAAAGTCCTCAAGTATATCAGTGGTCTTAGTGTACTCGCTAAAGTAACCATACCCATCGCTTCTAAGAAATCTTCCTTTCATGATAATCATCCCTTAGAGAGGCAATTCCCAGATTCGTTCTCGCTCATGCCCTACATGTTTTTGCACGGCATTGTATTTTTTTGTATCTTTGGAAGCAAGTTCCTCTAAATTATACACCCCGCCTAAACTAAGGACATGCGCCTCAACTTGCCCGTTTGCCCCCGCCACCGGTTTAAAGCAAATATCATCAATAAAGTACCCGTGTTCATCAGCTATTCTTTGCTGGCGCAGCGCATCCTTATAGAACTGATTCATTTTTATTTTTGCTTCCTTTGAGAAAGGGGCCCACTCTTTTTGTCTTGTGGTGTTTTTTATCCAAAAATAACTGGGCAGTTGAAGTACCTCTTTTCGGGTCACAACAACCGCGTCAGGACTTCCTTCTTTTCTTAAGAGTCTCGCTGTTGCTGGCAATCTTAACCCCAACTTATTTTGATTATTAATTCGCATTAGCGCATTAACTTGCTTTACCTGCGCAACGGGGTTATACACACTTGGCCTTTCAGCATCAATTTCAATAAACCTCTTTAGTGTTAAATGCCTGCTTTTCATTCTTGCCGGATTTTTGCTGCTCTTAACATTCACGGTTGCAGAGAATAGTGTTCCTTCAGGGCTCTTGCCAAGGACTGCTCCTTTTCGCACTTGCGCATCCGCAACTTTTCTCCCCCCTCCGGGGCGCATTAGTCTCATACTAGATTAAACGCGGTTGGAGAATAAAAAAGTGGGGGTGTTGGCTTGTTGATTAGTTTATGCTTTTCTAAGCACGTATGTAATTATTCTTCTTTCTCCGCCTTCAGCCAAAACCATCTTTGGTTGGTATTGAACTATCGCAAATCCATTAGTACTTATTTCCGCAAGTAAATCCCTTTCCGAGTTGAAAACAAACAACCCGTCTTTTTTCAGTAATTTGTATACCTGTTCGAGAGCGCGAACCATTTTTGGGGAGTAAGCAAATCCAAGGTTTGAGTAAACTATATCTAGTGTTCCGGGTTTTGCCACTCTTTTTAAGTTCTGAGAGCCGGCAACCTTCCAAGTGATGTGCTTTGCTTCGCTTTGTTTCTGCCAGTCTGGGATTCTTTTTAACCCCACAGCAGTCATGTCAATATAATCCCCGTAGTATTTTCTCAAATCATTTGCGGTATTTCCAATCCCGGGGCCAATCTCAAGAACACTAGCTTTTACGAGACCATGTCTAGAAATGTGACCAGATATTATATTAGTCAAATCAACTGGACTAAATAGAGCATTTGTCTCTTTTAACCCGGCTTCAAAAGAGCCGCCCCATCTTTTTGCAGCATCCATTCTTCTTCCGCTCTTAAGAACAGCCGCAATAAACTTTCTCTCATAAGCAGATTTGAATCCGTGTTTTGTTTCAGATTTATTAAAAGCAGTAAGCACTTTCCTTCTTTGTTCTTTGTTGAGCCCCCTTAGTTCGCTTGTCAAGTGGAACCTCCAGAGTGCGGCTTCAGCATCCCCCTTAGTTCTTTTTTTTGCGTTACCAAAAAGTTTCATCGCTTGGGGAAATCTGCCAGGGAGTTTTGCACCCTTCTCCGCCAAGTATCTGGAAATCGTCTCAGGTCTTACAGGCATACAAAAATCTCTGTTGAGGTTATTAAAAAGCCTTTCACTTTGCCTTATTTTGGCTTACTACCATTCCTTTAGTAGTTTCACTAAGAGCGCTTTTTGGGCGTGCATTCGGTTCTCGGCTTCGTCAAATACCACGCTTTGTTTGGAATCAATTACTTCGTCAGTGACCTCTAGTCCGCGGTAGGCGGGCAAGCAGTGCATGAAGATGGCTTTTCCTAGGAGTTCTTTTGTTACTTGGTATGGGGGAAATATTTTCATTCGTTTTTCTTTTTCCTCTTCCTGCCCCATGGACACCCACGTATCAGTGTAAACCACATCAGCGCCCTTCACCGCTTCTTTTGGATTGTTTGTTAATAAATCAGGTTTCTCTAAAGGCTCATACCCCTTAGGCACAGCAACATTAATTTTCATTCCCATTTTTTTGCATCCTATAATCAAAGTGTTGCACACGTTATTCCCATCACCCAAATATGCAAGTGTGAGTCCTTCAAGTTTCCCGTAGTGTTCTCGTATTGTCATTAAGTCAGCAAGGATTTGGCAAGGATGGTATTTGTCACATAAAGCATTTATCACTGGTTTTGAGGATGCTCCAGCGATTTCTTGTATTGATTCGTGTGTATATACGCGAGCCATCATAATATCCGCATACCTCTCAATGCACTTAATTTCATCACCGAGTTTTGCTTTCCCTAACTGAGTGCTCTTCCAATCAAGATATATCGCGTGTCCCCCTAGTTGCACCATTCCCGCTTCAAAGCTTGTTCTTGTTCGTGTAGAGGTTTTCTCAAATAGCATTACAAGTATTTTTCCCTTGAGTGTCTCGTAGTAGTTCTCAGGCACTCTCTTCATTTCGTCCGCGAGGCAGAGGAGTTCGTCTATTTGCTCTCTTGTGAGTTCTTTTAGTGTGAGTAAATCCATTTTGACCGCAGATTAATATCAAAGACCAAGAAGTATTTAAATGAAAAGGTGGGACAAGCTTTGCACCTTAATCGAAGACTGCACCTGCATTCTTAATTCTGCACCTGAATTATTGTCGACTAATTAGATTTTTTATGGTTTATTTTTGGTGTGCTGTTGTGCCAAGTATTTAAACCATTGCTCCACAGCTTTTCTTCTTGGTGAAAAATATATTACTTGGTTAAGTAATACGCGTGTTGTGTGGGCAGTTTGTGGATATTTTTGGTTGGTTAGATTAAAAGCTGTGATGGGGTCTTTGCCTTGTTTTAGCGCATTTAGCATTTCAGTTATCGAGGAAACAATGTCTACACCGTATACCCGCTTTCCTGTTTTGCCTTTCATCCTTTTAACAAAATCCACCCATTCAGTTTCTTTTCCAGTTTCTATTACACCACGCCTTGTTATTCCTGAGACGGAATGTCTTTTTGTTTCTATTTTTTTGAACTTTAGCGTAGCTCTTTTTCTTGCAATAGGGTGTAGCGACATGGTATCACTAACAAGGTTGATGCATCATAAGTTTATAACTTTAAAGGTGTGTTGAAGCTTGCACCTTTATCATTAATTTTGCACACTTTTATTCACTAAAAAACACTAATTAAAATGCAAAGCTGGCGGGACATTAATTCCAAAGAAAAAAATCTAAAAAAAGGGAATTCCCCAAGTTTTTCACTTGAGGAATTTGATTGCAAGCGGGTACTCCCAAAGTTTCCCATCACTCGCTTTGATAGCGGCGATTATGCAGAAAATAACATTTAGGATTCCTACTATCACAAGGAGAACGAATCCAATGAGTACTATCGTTAGTATCATGGATATTATCACGTAGATTATTGTGCTGATTTGCCAGTTCAGTGCGTTCTTTGCGTGTTTCTTCACTTCTTTATCATCAACCACTATGTATACTACAAGCGCGCCGATGAAGGAAATGAATATTCCTAATATGTGCGTAATCGCTGCCAAAACATTGTTATTTGATTTACTAGATTTTTTGGCCATGCTACAATAAGGGTTTTTTGGTATTTAATTCTTCGTAATAAAGCGGTTCTTAGGATTTAGTAGTCATTTCCAAGAACTTACTGATTTTCAAGTAAGAACTTCTCAAGTATTTTCACGTGAGTAAATTCCTGCTCCATTATGAATTTGAGTAGTTTTGCTAGATTTGACCCCGCTTTTGCGATGGTATTTTCATAAATCCCAATAGAAATTCTTTCCTGCTCAATATCAAACCCAACTATCTTTGATAGAGGGTCGCTTACTTTTGAGCGGGGGATTTTCTCATTAAGTTCTCTTGCCTTTATTCCCGCCTTAATCAAAACCATGGCAAGCACTTGCTCGTGCATTTCTTCCTGTTGCTCAAGGCCCTTCACTATTTCCATTATATTACCTTCAAGTTTCATGGACTGCTCGTAATAGATTTTCTTCTCAAATACTTCTCTATTATAGAGCGCAACCAGCTCCGCTTGAAGTGCTTTTACTTCCTCATTCGTAATGCTCAAAATCATTTCTTGCACATCAGCCATGAAGAAGAAAACGCTCTACCGCTTTAAATTCTTTTGCCTGAGCCCTTTGAATCTGTTGATTCAAAGCCCTCCAAGCAAAACAAGAGTTTTGCTGGACCCCTGAAAGCAACGCTTTCATTTGGTCGGGAAAATTCGCCTTTCGGCGTGAGCCCCAAAAAGGCTTTTATACTTTGGAAGATGGAATTACTTTATGAAAGCAAGAACTTCACTCTCAAATAAACTTCCCCCTCCGCACACGCTTACAGGACAAAAACTTCTCGCTATTTTCGCCAAAAGAAGACTTACTCTTGGTTCAACTGCCAGCCCCGCTTTTGCTCTCGCCCGCCTAAACAAGTATAAGCGCAGGCAGGTTTTACAATTATACTTGAATAAAAATCCGCACCCTTGGTCAAGATGGGATATGTACAAAAAGCTCTTTCTTCCAAGAAAAGGAAAACCGGGAATTGGAGCACAAGTTTTCGGGGGCGAAGAGGGTGCTGAACAGCGTTTGAAATTTCTAATAAATATTGCAGGAAGAAGCGGTATTCTCTCACGCACAAGACTATTGGATTTACATTTATCCCAAATGCCAAAGGCAGTAAGGCAAGTGGAGAGGCAACTATTGGAGAGAGAGAAAGCTGTGCACGCTCAATTAGTCCAACTCGCAAAAAAAAGAAAGTTAAAGTTTAATCCCTCCGCAAGGATTGAGGAGCTTGAAGAACTGCTCAAGAAAAGAAATGCTTTTGATGAGAAGACCTCAAATCAATTGGCTTTGGGTTTTAAAAATATTCAAAGCACTAAACCAAAAGAAGCAAACCATAGTGGTGCCCTAAACGAATTATAATTTGATGACCCTGCAACCAGATCAGCCGAGTAGAATTAATAGAAGAACCGCATTTTTGGCGGCCCTTCCAAAGTTCAGTGAAAATTTTTCACTTCTTCATTTTTATTATGAGCATTATCACTGCTATGAATATCAAGAGGTTCAAAGCTGATGAAACCATCGTGTTATTCATGAACTGGTCTAATGCTATTCCAAGCACACCTATCGCGTATACCACAAGGAATCTCCTCTGCAAAACCATTGGTGTGCCTTTCTTAGCTTTTTTCGAGTAAGCGAGCTGCACCAAAAATGCGATTAGCAGCAGCACAAGCCCGATGTTTGTTATATTTAGGATTGCTCCCATTGATTAATCACCTTGCCCGATAGTACGCTTTTGTGGGATTTAAAGCTTCCTATTTTAGAGACAGGGGTAGCTTTATTTGCTCACGATTCCAACTAATTCTCCTTGCGCTAGTATGTGCCCTTCCATTGAGGAGAGCACTTCTCTTTTGGTTGCGCTTGGGGGAATTGTGAGTCCTGTGTCAAGCGCATATACTTTGAAATAGTATCTGTGTGTTCCGCTTGGCGGGCATGGCCCGTGCCAAGTCCTTATTCCGGCGCTGTTTAGTCCCTGCACACCTGGAATTGTGTTCTCCCTTATTTTGTCCCTTGGAAAAATATTCCAGACTATCCAATGGTTCCAAACCCCCGCGGGGGCATCAGGGTCCTCAACAATTAGCACCAAAAATTTTGTTCCATCAGGCGTTCCGCTAATATTTAGCTCGGGATTCACATCCGCCCCTTTGCAGGTATGTTTTTGCGGTATCTCCCCCATGTTAACGAACGCGGGACTTGTAACTATTAATTTCGCTTCAGCCATTCTTATTAGGATAAAAGGAAAAGTGGTTAATTGTTTTGTTTGGCGGGAATTGCCTTACGCCTGAATATTAGAGAATAATTTTCCGCCGATGAGCATTACCACAACCACAAGCACTGCAAGTACTCCAAAGTCAAGAAGTATTCCAAACTGTGTTGCTCCTGTGAGCGCTCCTCTCATCCCATCAACAGCATAACTTACGGGGTTAAGCGAAGTTATTGCCGCAAGAGGCCCAGGCAAGTTATCCACAGGGAATAATGCGTTTGAGAGGAAGAATAAAGGCATTATTAAAAAATTCACGATGAGCTGGAATCCCTGCATATCTTCCATCAGCGAAGCGATTGCTGTTCCAAGTGCGGTAAATAAGAGCCCGAGTAAGAACATGAATACTACAGCAACCGGAAGCATTAGAACATTAAATTGGAATCCAAGTAAGAGGGAAATTAGCATTACAATTAATCCCTGTACAACCGCAACTGTAGCTCCGCCAAGAGTTCTTCCAAGCATTATTTTTGTTCGGTTCACGGGGGCAACGAGTGTTTCTTTTAGGAAGCCGAATTGTCTGTCCCAAATAACTTCTATTCCTGAGAAGGTTGCGGTGAATAAAATGCTTAGCGCAATAATTCCAGGTACGAGGAACTCAAAGTAATTTCCGCTGCCGGCTTTGGCAAACACTGGCCCAAATCCGAATCCGAGCGCGATTAAAAAAAGCGTTGGTTGTCCTAGCGCCCCGACTATTCTTGAGCGCGAGCGGAAGTATTTTTTTACTTGCCTCAGCCAAAGAACATAAACAGGTGAATTCATAATTATCTTCTCCCCATCATTCGCATAGTGTTTCTTAGTTTATCAACGCTTCTTGCGCCCTCATCCCTTATTCCGTGTCCAGTGAGTTTAATGAACGCGTCCTCAAGTGTTTTTGATTTTGTTTTCTTTCGCAATTCCTTTGCTGTCCCTTGCGCAACTATTTTTCCGTGGTCAATTACCGCAATTCTATCAGCATACCTCTCCGCCTCTTCCATATAGTGGGTGGTGAAGAAGACCGTTATTCCCTCTTTTTTGTTTAATTCAAGTATATAGCTCCAAATGTGGTTTCTTGTCTGCGGGTCAAGTCCGATGGTTGGCTCATCAAGGAAAAATATTTTCGGGTGGTGGAGAAGTCCGCGCGCAATTTCCAGCCTTCTTTTCATTCCACCGGAGAATTGTTTCACTAAATCGTTTTTCCTATCCCATAGTTCGGTAATTTTTAAGAGCTGCTCAATTCTTTCTCTTCGCAGTTCCTTTGGCACATCATATAGCACGCCGTGAAACTCCAAGTTCTCATAAGCGGTTAAATCATCATCAAGGCTTGGGTCCTGAAATATTATTCCAAAGCTTTTTCTAACAGCATCAGAATCCTTCTTCGGGTCATGCCCGTTCATTATTATCTCGCCCGATGTCGGATGCAGAAGTGTTGTGAGTATTTTTATTGTTGTGCTCTTTCCCGCGCCATTTGGCCCGAGGAAAGCAAATATTTCGCCCTTGTCAACAAAGAAGCTTACCCCATCAACGGCGTGCACGTTCCCAAAGTGCTTCTTTAGTTCACTAACTTCAATTATTTTTTGCGGCATGCAAATCACAAAAGAGTGAAAGAGTTTATATTGGTTCCCAAAAATCAACCAAAAAGATTTAGGGGAAGTTTGATATTTTTGCGAAAATAAAAAAAAACAGCTTATTTTTAGAACTCGCACATGTTAGCGTGCATTTTATACTCCGCAAGTCTCGCCATTTTGCTATCGCTTAGCTTTCCCCCATACCCTCTCTTTCTTGATAGCACTTGTAATTCGTCACAGTTTAACTCATCAACGAAATTTTCTTCTCTTATCATAACTCTCAACTCCTTTTCCCTTTTTTTGGGAAGGAGTTAGTGAAGCGAAGAAATTAAAAATTTAACTACTGTACAACCAAGTAAAAAAAATAATTTTTTTAGAAGTTTTTTTCACAAAATCCGCTCATTTTCCATTTTCGCATGCGTATATTCACTCTATTTACCAAAACTGACCGCTTTACCAAAAATACCACTTCTTTTAACTTTTTCCCTTGACAAAATTGTTCCTGGTGAGCATTAGTTGAGTAGTTTATACAAAGGGCCCGAGCTTAGGGGCTGGCAAATAGAAGCCATCGATGCGTGGGAAAAGCACAAAGTAGGAATAATTCAGGCTGTGCCGGGCGCGGGCAAAACAATTCTCGCGGTAAAACTAATCGCGAAGAAACTTGAAGAAAACCCAAAATTAAAAGTGCTTATTGTTTGCCCAAGACTCACGCTAATTCAGCAGTGGATTGACTCAATTCATGAATTTTCTAACATTCAAAAAAAAGATATTTATGAGGTTTCAAGCAATAACGAATCAAGAGCATATGTTTGCGCGCAGGACAAAATACAAAATTACAAAGTGTTCATTTCAACTTTCCATCAAATCAAGCAGTTCTTTAATGAGTGCCGCTGGAAGGACCACGAATGGTTCCTAATAGTTGATGAGATGCACAACACAACGGAGAATTATAAATTCCCTAATGAACCGATAAAATACAAGCTCGGGCTTTCAGCTACTCCAAAGAAGAAAGGAAAGGGCGCGGATTTTAATCTCGGGGGAATTGTATATACTTACACTTTCTCGCAGGCGCTGGCTGATAAGATAATTCTTGATCCAGTAATTAAGATTGTTTTCTATTCGGTGAATAAGCAGTTGTTTAAAAAAATTGACGGCGCTGACCAAACGGTTGATTTGGTAGAAAGCGCGTATGATGATTTCTTGCCTGATGAGGGAATGGATAATATTGAAAAAATATTAAGCATACCGCAGAGGAAGAAAGTGAAAGTGGATGAGCTTGAGGGCGCGCAAGAATTAAAACCGGAGGAGGAGCCGGATGTGTTCTCCTCAAAGAGCACGGATTTTGTTGGGATTACAAGAATACTAGAAGATAATTTTAACATTGGTAAAAAAAATAGTCTTCAGACACTTGTGTTTGTTAATAGAATAAAAAAAGCTGACCTCTTGAACAAAATGCTTGCGGAGCGCTTTTCGGAAAAAGTTTCTCACTCCTACCACTCAAAATCGGAGAAGTACAACACCAAGAACCACTTTAATGATTTAAAATCCCAGTTCGCGGAAGGAAAATTTAATGTGTTAATTTCTGTTGGTACTCTTGGGGAGGGAATTGATTTTCCCTATGCTTCGCATGGAATAATCGCGAGTCCAATATACAACCCAACTTCATTCGTTCAAAAGGTTGGCCGCTTACTTCGCTCATATAAGGACCACCGAAAAGCCGTGATTTATTATTATGTTCCCTCTGAACTAATCTCGCGATTACTCACCGATGAAAAGATTGAACCCAATTATTTCAAATCAATTATTAAAATTGCTGATAAGAACGGGGACCTTTACTTTGTCGACAGAAAATCTTTGCATGAGGATAAGGGTTCGCTCGCTGACCTCTTGCTCCAAGGTTCCGCGTATGAACGAAATGAGGATATTAAGCGAATAAAGGTTCCTCACGATTTGGATTCAATTATGCGTTTCTTTAAGCGCATATACCCCGAAACCGCAAAGGACTTGAAGAAATTCTTTCCCAAGATGGAAGAAGAGACAGAAGAGGGGAAAAAAGGAGAAGAGATTGAAGGAAAGGGCAAAAATGCAAAGGGAAAGAAAGCAAAAACAGTTCCTGCCAAAACTGAACTTAAAGTTAAAAAAGAGCTTCATGAAGCGCTTAACGAACCCGATGAAGCTGATTTGGATATTACTTCTGATCCTAGTGAAGAGAAAGCTAAACCAATTGAATATGATTTTTCTCCTCTTCGCGAAGAGCTCTCAAAGCACCACTCAATAATGCTTACTTCGGCACTTCATTTAGAGCAGAACTTAAAAGGAATTCTATTGATTGAGAAGAAATTCGCCGGAAGAAAATTTAAGGACTTTGATAATGTAACTTTTTTTGTAAAGGAAGCGCTAAGACAGAAAATTATTACCAAAATTAAGTATGGCCAGGAGCTTGAAAGAATGGCGTCTGATGATAAGAGCGTGCTTTCTCCCTCCGAGCAGGAAATGCTTCGTAACATGGTTTCCGCGGAGCTTGGGGATTTTTGCTCAAAGCAAAAGGACCTTGAAAAAGTGCTTACTTCGCTCGCCTCTTCAATTGCTCTGCTTGAGAAGAACGCAAAGTCAAAGAAGCATGAGGGAGCGGTAATGGAGGAGAGAATTACCGCGATGAATAGAATAGCAAAAACTTACTTTGACCTTCAATCCCTCTTCCTTGATGAGCTTGAATTAAGCGACCTTGCGAAGGGCGTTTCAAGCAATGAAAAGAAATTCTTCTTAACAATTGGTAAAGACATTTTCTTAACAAAGCAAGTGGCAAGAAAGTTCTCATACCCCGAGGACTTTGGCCTCTCAAGGTGGAGGGAGGAAAAAGAAGTTGTTGCACCGGTGATTACACTCACCCCGACAGAGAAGTTCTGCAAGCGTATAATGCACTTAATGGGAACAAAAGAAGGGGATGTTTGTGCTATCACTGATTGGAATGCGCTGAAGAAAACTGTTTGCGAGGAGCTGAAGATTTCACTACAAACTGATGAAGATGTTCTAAAGGAACTTGAGAGACACAAATTTGAGCAGGAATTCTCATTTGAGAAATTATTCTTTGTAACCGAAGCGATTAAGAGAAAGAAAAAATGAAAAGTTTCTACTGTGCTTAATTAGCAAATTTAAATTCTTAAGTTTCAACGCCTTAGCCTGCTCAGTTTTGCGAAGTCTTTTGCAAAACCTATGTAAGAGCGGCTGCCCACTATTCGCGCGGTTCTTGTTTCCCCATTTGGCGCGCTCGGCGCCACAACCCCGTTAGCAAACAAAGTTCCCTGTCGCATAGTAGCGCTAAATCTGTCAAATGATTTTTGACTTGTAACCCCAAACCGCTTATGCAGCTCGTGCATTGCGGAAATATCAGAAAGAAGCGTATCTCTTCCGCGCATAGCTTTTCTTGTGATTCCAAGGTTAGGGCGGTTACTCTTCCATACTGCTGCAATCCTGTTTCTCCACCCAGTACCTGGCTTAGGTTTTACGAGAGGGAACAAAAAATGCATTGAATCAGTAGTAAATAATTTTGACACATAAAACTCTTTCACTAGGCGCCTGGATTTTAGGTGCTGGTATTCTTTACAGTGCTTAACTCCTTTTTGAGCAATTGAAACAACAGTAAGGTCAATTTTTAGGGCAGTTCTTCCCCTTTTTCCGCGTTCAGTTGCAATATCCTGGATTGCTTTTTCCACAAGGGAGACATTTTTTGATAATGCCCCCCCGCTGAACACTTCATCAATAAGTGTTATCAGCACACGCTTGCGCGGATCCCCGTTTGGATTGACACGCTTAATTACCCGCTCAATTATTCCCCTCATCTCTTGTTTTTGTTCTTTATCTATTTGATTATCAGTCCTTGCCAAATCCTGGGGTATTTTCTCCACCACTCCTTTGTAATCAAAATAATTTACCTGCCCAACTCTTGGATAATAAAGCCTTGGAAGCTGGCTTGATTTTCCATCAAGAGAAGCGAGCAGAGAAAGTGATTTAGTAAAGGGTTCAGCACCTCGCAAAGGGGCAATAACCGCATCAGCGTTCTGGTAGAAGATGTGCTTATACGCGCCATAAATGGCAGTGTAAAAATCGGCCAGTTGTTCAAGAGAATATAACTCTTCGCGAGATTTGCGAAAATCTTTTTTATTAACAAACCGCTTTCCGGCAGCGTGAACGGAATTATCCTCAACCATATAGAAGTTTTGTTAAAACCAAATAAAAAACTATGCCCCCCTAATCCAAAAAAGAACAAGAAACCCCACAACATGCTGTTTATTCTTTTTCCGCCAAATTTCCATACATTCGGTTTTTTCGCACAAGCAGTTTTACCCCATCAAGCACTTGACCCGGGCTAAAATGTCCCCTAAATCCCTTAATTTTCATCCTTTCTATTTTCAAGAATTATCCTCTCACGCGTCTGCCTAGCTTGAGTTTATTCGCCCTGCTTTTCTCTCGTTCTTTTCTTAGATTAAGATAAAAATTTGTGGAGCCATGCTCAGTCATTTTCTTTCCATTTACCGGGTGGTACCCTTGTCTTTTCCAGAATCTTTTCGCATCAATATTACGCGCGGTTATTTGGAGCCCGTTATAACCTAATTTGTGGAGCAGCGCCTTTGACCTTCCGTCAAGGAGCTGTCCAAGCCCTCTTCTTTCATATCCTTTTCGTATGGACATTCCGCTGCCATGCGCGCTTATCGGTCCAGAGGCATCATGAATTAATGTAAATCCTCTGTATCCAATAATTTCTCTTCCTTTTAGCAAAATAAAAACTGGTCTTCTTTCCTTTGATGGAATTAGCCCTAAAGCGATTGGGGGTTCTAAAAATAACTCATGATTTTTTGCGAGCCAGTCCTCTTCCTTTGGTCTTGCAAGTCTGACAACTAGTTTTTCCCCGTCAATCCTATTTGGTCTTGGGCGGCGCTTATTCAACGTCTCATTTTGTTGCATGATAAAATTAGTGTCTTTATCCTTTTTAACTTCCCCTCACATTAATTTCTTTATGTTTAGTTTCATGCTTGCCCCTTATGAGGATTATCCCAGTAATGCGTTTTGCGTTTGCTAACAAATTTGATGTGTCATTAAAGCACAGGGAAAACTTGCTTAGGATACTGAAGCCTCAATAATTCTAAATTTGCCATAATTCCACCCGCTAGTGCCTTCTTCTTCCAAGCGCCCTTGGCCAGCTAGTTTTTCTTGGAGGGGTTTTTGATTTCTTAAAGTTTATTCCGAAAATAGTCACATCCTTCTCGTGCATTTGTACCCCGTTACTTCTCTCAAAACCAACTTTTGCCCAAAATCTTTTGGCGAGGGGTTTTTTTGCAGCTAAAATACCATATTCAATTCCATTAGCGTTAATCCATTCCCTTACCCGTCCAACAAGAAATCTGCCAAGTTTTCTTCCTTCATATCCTTTTCGCAGTGAGGTTCCGCGGGAGCTGACATACTTTGTAGTCCCAAGCAGCCCCATTAGCCCCATTCGCCCCAGTTCAAACGCCTGATATCCAATTATCTCCCTGCCCTTTAGAAGTATGAAGCATTTATGCTCTGGCCTTCTTCTTTCCTCAATTAGTTTATATGGCTCTGAAAACAATTCCTTATTATCATAAAGCCAGTCTTTTTCCGCTGGCGTGGCTTCCCTCACAATCAGCTTTTGCCCCTCAACTTTTTTACCCATAACAAAAGCTATTCGCCCGGAATAAATAAGCTTAACCTAAAAAAAGGATCAGCACTCACTTTGAAGTGCCACTTTGAGCGAACTGACGATAAAAGAGAGATAAAAAAAACCAAAAAAAAGAATAAATGGCAGGCACCCAACATGCCCGCCAATCGCGCCCAAACCTTCATCAAATTTAGGCGGAACGAATGAAACCGCCTGATTTGACTTTTCCAACCCCAATTTTTGGTGACTGAACGCCATCTATTTTCGTGTTAAAGATTCAAAGCTGTGTGAGAGTTAACTGGGTCCATTAATAATGGTAAATTCTATGGTTAGTTTCTCTTACCCAATTAGCTAGAGTGCCTTGCTCCGCAAGTTCAAGCATTACCGAATCCAGGTAAAAGTTGTGCCCTCTTTTTGCCGATACAGCTTCTTCTCCTCTAACAAATTTTGACCAGTTCATAACACTACCTTCTACCTAACTATATTTAAATAAGTAGCTTTAAAAAGATTACTAGCTATACTAAGTATAGTTGTGTTGGATTTTTGATTAAATGCATTTTATTGCGCGCAATCAAGAGTTCTCGCGAGTTTAAGAAAAAAATTTGGAAAATGATGGCTATGTCGAAAGTTGCTGAAAAAACAAATCCGCTTGATAAAGCAGTTGCGCTTGTCGGAAAGAAATTTGATCTTTTGATACTTGACTCAATGCATTTGCACAACAATCGTTCGGGTTTCAATCAAATCCTAAAAGACATCCCAAGTTCTAACCCGCGTATCCTCTCAATGAGGCTCAAAAGTATGGAAGCAAATAAACTCATCACAAAGAATCTCGTTCTTGGAACCCCAGTGAAAACCGAGTACGCGCTCACCCCAAAAGCGGAGGAGCTTGTTGAAATCATTGAAAAATTAAAAAGTTGGGCGCAAAAACACTAATTTTCTGCTTGGAACACTTACTTCCACTAAAATTCTAGCCAAAAAATCCCAAAAAGTAATGTATACTTACTTTTGCACCTTTTCTTCATTTTCCAAAAACCCCAAAAACCAAATAAGTAATGTATAAGTTGTCACAGTTTCCGCGGATGAATTAATATTAAGCAAACATAACCCAATCCTCCCGCCATGGAGGTGGTATTATTGAACAAATAAGAATAGAAACAGAAAGACTAATTCTGCGGGACGTGCAGAAAGGAGACGCAGTTAGCATTCAGGCTCAAATCAATAGCCTAAATGTTACTCGTTACCTTGCGGTTGTTCCGTACCCATATACTCTAGCTGATGCCGAGACATTTGTAAATAACTGCCTCGATAAGCAGAAGCTAAAGAAACGCGAAGGATACTCTTTTGCAGTCACCCTAAAAGCACCCCATGCCCTGTCGGCAAATGCCCCCATTAATGGAGCAGTAGTCGATGGACCAAATTGCATAAGCGGCTAAATAAGGCCTCTTGAGCAATTGATTGGCGGACTTGGCATAGACAAAATCAACTGGTTTGATGGCGTTGCTACGCTAGGTTATTGGCTCGGTGAAGCGTATTGGCGCAATGGTTATATGACCGAAGCGGCAAGCGCAGCACTTAGGTTCGCATTCGAGGAATTGAACCTAAACCGAATCAATGTCAAGGCGGCGATAGAGAACACTGCTTCAAACGCAACCATTCAAAAACTTGGTTTTGTGTTTGAGGGAATCCAGAGGCAGAACTATCGCGCAAGGGCGACAGGAGAGCTTCATGACGCCAACTCGTATGAATTGCTCAAAGAGGACTGGCTGAGGAGACAGGGCCAGCAAAAGAGTGAGAAAAAATAAAAATCACTTAGGGAAAAGATTGTTTCTTTTGGAAGTAGTCTTTTCCTTGAGTTTTTTTAAAGAATTAAATTATCAAGGGGCTTTGCATGGTTCGGTTTGACTAAAATCCGCACTGCACTTGCAGTAATCCGCAAAAGCTTTGTTTGTGATGTGTTCACAAACGCTTGGGTTTGAGGATGCAATTGCCACGCCCATATAGCACTCAGAAACATTATTCCCGTTTGGAATTATGCTGTCGCAAATTGAGTAATCATTCAGCAACATCGCAATTGTATTGTAGCATGAATCAGTTTCACTATTAAGCGCTTGAAGAGTAACTCCCGATGCAGAACTTGAGGTTTTGTTAAATATCGCATTATCCATCATCCACTGGTCGCATATATACACCTCGCTCTTTTTGGTTGCGAGCATTGTAAAGCAATCGCTTCGGCTCGTCTGGGAGTAATCCCAAGCATTAGCCTCAAAGCTGCAATAGCTTGCATCATTTGATAAGTACGCATACCTAAACAGGCAAGTTCCAAAAGCATTATTTGAGTCCCTGCAAATGCTAATATCCTTTTTGTCAAAAGCAAATTGGGCAACGCAGTAAGGATTCATTACCCCGGAATCGCTGTTAAAGCAAATAATAATATCATTCTTCTCTACCGCAACACTCCCAGCGCAAATAGCTAGTTCTTCAAGTGTACTTGATTTTGCTGTACACTCATCAAGCGCCGCGCTGACATTCATACTTGCTATTGGGTTTGATGGGCTTGTAGTAACAGAAGTATTTACAGTTGAAGGGGGAGTAGTGTTTGAATTATTATCCGCCCCTTGTGTGCACCCAAGTAGCACAAGCGCGAAGGCGAATAAAACAAGAACGCCAAAAAACTTTTTCATGTTCAAAATAACGCCGAACCAGAATATAAGCTTTTGTCGGGGAATTTTGGAAGTAAAATTATTTGGGCAAGCTCAGCACTCTTGCAATAACTTTTACGTCCCTTCTTTCCAGCTCTTAAGGTACTCTATTTGTTCAGGAGTCAAAGTATCAAACTTTATTCCAAGAGCCTTGAGTTGAAGATCAGCGATTTTATTGTCAATTTCTTCAGGAAGCTTCACAACCCCGGGCTTAAGTTTCGCCTTGTTTTTGATTGCATACTCTGCGGCGAGCGCCTGCCCGCAAAAGCTTTGCGCCATTACCATTGAAGGGTGCCCCTCAGCGGCTGCGAGGTTAACAAGTCTCCCCTCTCCACACAAGTAAATGTTTTTCCCGTTTGCAAGTGTGTACTTATCAAACGAGGTTCGCACATGTTCAACTTTTTTCGCCATTTCCTTTAGCGCCTTAACATCTATTTCAATATCAAAGTGTCCGGAGTTTGCGAGTATCGCATTCTCTTTCATTATGTTGAAGTGCTCCTTTCTTAGTACGTGTTTGTTTCCAGTTACAGTAATGAAAACATTTCCAAGTTTTGCCGCTTCTTCCATTGGCATTACTCGACAACCATCCGTGAGCGCTTGGAGTGCCGCGATTGCATCAACCTCAGTTACTATTACATTCGCCCCCATTCCTTTTGCTCTTAGTGCCACTCCTTTACCGCAGTGACCGTACCCTACAACAACAACTGTTGAGCCCGCAAGCAAAATTGCACTTGCGCGAAGGATTCCATCAAGTGTACTCTGCCCTGTGCCCAAGTAATTATCAAACAAGTGCTTTGTTTTTAGATCATTTACCGCAACAACGGGATATTTCAAAGCCCCATCCTTCTCCATTGCTTTGAGTCTAATTACCCCTGTAGTGGTTTCTTCCGCCCCGGCAATAATATCCTTTATTAGTTCTGGGTGCTTTGCGTGTATTTCGCTAACTAAGTCGCAACCATCATCAAGTGTATAGTGCGGCTTAAATTCAATTACTTTGTTTAAGTATCTATAGTAATCCTCTTTTGTTTCTCCTTTGTACGCCCAAATCTTTACTCCTTCTTTTGCTAGTGCCGCAGCAACATCATCCTGTGTGCTTAGTGGGTTACATGCGCATATTGCAACGTCCGCACCCCCATCAACGAGTGTTCTAACTAAAACAGCGGTTTCTTTTGTTGGGTGTAATGCAATACCAATTTTTACCCCAGAAAACGGCTTCTCTTTTCTAAACCTTTCCCTAACAACCATTAGTGAGCCCATTTGCGCCTCTGCCCACTCAATATTCTTCTTCCCCGCCTCAGCGAGTTTAATGTCCTTTACTTCAAAAGTTGCAGTTGAATCCATTTATCCCACCAAATACTTAATACAAAAATGGGAATCAAAACTATTATAAGGGTTTTAGCCGCGGCGCAAATTCAGCAGGAAAAGGTTTATTTAGCCAAAAAGCGTTGTTTTGTCATGAAATACTCAAAGCAATTTTCCCACAAGGGCGAGTTTTTTAGGCGGAGAAATATTCTCTCTGATAACGCGGCGATTGTGTTTGTCCTTGAGGAAGCAATGCTTGTTCTTTTGGCGGCTGTGCAATTGTATAATATTTTTAGGATAGAGCATATTGCAAAGATTGGGTTTACTCTTTTTCCGGAAGTTTCCATACAGAACTTTTTGTGGCTTTTTAGCACAGTAATTTTTTTCCTAATTGGGTACTTTATAGTCACATTAAGGGATGAGAAAGTCGGGCTCATTCACAAGAACTTTACAAATGTGCTTATCGCGCTCACTCAATATAAAGTGGAGAAAGCGAGCAGACAAAAAACTGTTTTTGTTTTCGTTGAGGTAGCTTATGCGGTAATCTTAGCAATAGCAATTTTTATTTACCTTGACCCTGAAATTAACCTTGTTCCGGCTCCTTGGAACTACATTGGGTTTGTAGTTTTCCTCGGACTTGGACTGCTTTTATTTTCCCACACAAAGGATTATCGCCAATTAATTTATGGCGCAACCCCCTTGCAAAAACGCATTCACCAGGGGAAGAATGAAACCAGAAGATTCACTAACTTGCGCACTGGCTCAATTAGGGTTGCTCACGAGAAGCATTATCGAAGAAGGCGCAGGTAAGAGTGGTACTTTGAGTAAATCAAGTAAAGTAAGGCGGGGATAATTTGAGTCTTGAAAGAAGCGTTTCCCTCAACCAAGCAATAATTTATGGGCTTAGCGTAATAATTGGCGCGGGAATTTTTACTCTAATCGGGCTTGCGGCAGGAATTACAGGGAATTATTTGTGGCTTGCTTTTGTAATCGCAGGAATTATCGCCGCGCTAACGGCATTCACTTATTCCCACCTTTCCTCAAATTTCCCAAAGGAAGCCGCGGAATCAGTTTATCTTCTTAAAGCAACTAACAGCCGTGGAATCGCTTTTTTTGCGGGTTATCTTTCATTTATCACCGCACTCTTCTCCGCTGCAACTGTAGCGTATGGTTTTGCAGCATACTTTAAGTTATTCTTTGATTTGCCCGCAGTAGTTGTTTCGGTAGGGCTCATAATAATTCTTTCAATTGTGAATCTTCTTGGAATACAAGAAAGCATGAAATTCAACCTTGTAATGATGACAATCACTCTCTTTGGGCTTGGCGCAGTAATAATCACGGGACTCCCTTTTGTTGGGAGTATTAATCTCTTTGAGGGAATTAGCGGCGAGCTTCTCACTGAGAACTTTTTCTCACTTGGAACCACCCTCTTCCCCGCAATCGCATTAATTTTCTTTGCGTTCCTGGGTTTTGAGGAACTCGCAAATATCTCCGAAGAAATAAGGAACCCAAAGAAGAATCTTCCAATCGCAATACTTGTTTCGCTTACAATCGCAACAATTTTTTACATTCTAGTGAGCATTGTTGCTGTAAGCGTGGTTCCTCCTGCGGCACTTGCGGCAGCGGCCGACCCTAATGTTCCCTTAACCCAAGGACCGCTCGCGCTTGTGGCAGATACTGCTATGCCGGGGCTTGGCTGGGTGCTTAGTATTGTTGCTCTTTGCACAACCGCAAGCACCCTTCTTGCGCTATTAATTGTGTCAAGCAGGATTCTTTATGGGATGGGAGAGCAAAAGCTACTGCCAAGAATTCTTTTCAAAACTAATAACAAAACCCACACCCCGCACTATGCTGTACTCCTTGTAATGATAGTCACATTAATCTTTTCCTTAATAGGCGATTTGCAAATACTTGGAAATACCTCCACTCTTGGAGTGTTTCTTCTCTTCTTCCTCGCACACATTTCTCTCTTAATGATTAATATTAAAGAGTCCGAGCACGGTTTCACTTATGACAGATCATTACTAAAAATACTCTATCCCCCAGCGGTCCTTGGGGCAATTTTTTGCGGAGGAATGTTTATTACCCAGTACTGGTGGAGTGTTAATTTCTTCGGGATAGAACTACCACTCATCATTTTCGCAACGGCAGTGTTCCTAACAGCAGTACCCGTGTATTACTTGTTCTCAAAAAACTTAATCAATAATTTCAATCACTTAGAAGCAAAAATGAGTCACAACCACACGCCCCAAATTAAAAAAAGAAGATTTGCTTCCAACTAATTTAAAACTGCTAAAGACGACCACCGGCACGGAACTTGCAAAAGCTATTTATTAGTTCCAATAAAACCATCTTTATGCAAAATAACAATAATTTAATTTTAACTCCTGAACTTTGTGAGTTTGTTGGGATGATAATTGGAGATGGATACATCCAAAAGCCAATTAGAGTGAAATTGTTCTATTCAGTATCAATAACTGGACATTCCAAAGATGACAAAGAATATTTGACTAAATTTACCCCCGCTCTTGTGAAAGCATTTATCGAAATACGCCCGCCAAGAGTATTTTTTAGGAAGGATTCAAATGCTTTAATTTTAAAGTTTAATTCAAAAAAATTATTTTATTTTCTCACAAATAAAATTGGACTGCCAGTCGGCAATAAAACATTTACTGCAAAAATTCCAGATTTAATAGAGAATTCTGGCGAAGAGCTATTATTTTCAAACATAAGAGGAATTTATGACACGGACGGGACAGTCTTTTTTGATAGGAGACACACATACTGTTCGCCTTACCCAAGAATTTGTCTACAAACAGTTAGCGAACCGCTATTTATTCAACTAAAATTAATTCTTGAGAAACATTTCTCAATTTATACAAAAAAACTAAAAACAAGGCACGTTTTTACAATAGATGTTTATGGTTGGAAACAATTCCAAAAATGGATGAGCTTAATTGGATTTTCAAACAAAAAACATTTAGATAGAATAAACCAAGGTTTTAAAGACAAGCTCCAGGCGGGAATTGCACCCGCTGTCTCGACATTACCAATGTCGTATTTTAGCTAAATAAACTACTGGAGCAATATTACAATTAAAAAAATTAGTTCCTGCGAAGAATTAAATTGCTTCCCTTTTAGGAGAATTCGAGCACATCGCCGTTTCTTAGCATTGAGGGCGTGCTTCCTCGGGAGAAAATTGTTCCGCTCTCGCCGTTTCTTAGTTCATTAACGGAGACAAAGCTTTTCTTTAAATCAGATACGCGCACAGTTGTTTTTCCAAGCATTGTTGACATTCTTTTAGTTATTTTCCCAGAAACCACAATCCCAGAAATCATTGTTTCGGCGCCCACATAAACGCCTGTCACTTCAAATGAGCCATAATCCCTTGGAGTAGAATCCTGCCGCGGTTTATCCTCTTCATACCCGAGTTTTTTTCTTGCGGTGGAAGAAAATTTTGGGACATACCCTTCATCCATTTTTTTAGAAGCGGCATCAAGTTCATCAGTCTCATCCAAATTATTATTTTCAGCAGGTTCAACTTTTTCCTTTTCTTTTTTTGCGTACTCAATTCCGCCTATCCCAAATTCGGGCCCATATTCGTAAGGCTCTTCTGATTCCTGCGACTCAATATCGCTAAGAGTTTTACCCATTTCCTTTTCATGATCCATTCTCAATTTATCAAAAGGGCTTATTTCTTTTTTTTGGGTTTTTTTTCTCTCTTCCTTGCTTTTTGCGTGATTAGGAATGCAAACACCCAAATCCTTTTTCGGCTTCGCGGGCGCAGAAACAGTTTCTTCTTTGTGCGCGAACTTATGCTCTTTTTTTCCTTTCAAGAAATCAAACATTCCCACTAATTTCACCCTTAACAACTTAGAATAGAATGTAAAGAAAGGAATAAAAAAGGGATTTTGTGGTTTTTTGGGGCTCACCTCACCCCCCGCCTTTTTAAAGAAGCTTCTTTGTGCGCAATAAGTCCCTCAATTTCAGCGAGTTTCGCCGCAACAGAAATAATTCTCTTTGAAGTTCTCTCAACTTTTTGCACAGTAACAATTTTCACAAAATCACGAACAGAAAGCCCCCCTGTGTAGCGCGCAGCTTTGCTTGTCGGAAGAGTGTGGTTTGGTCCAAGGCAATAATCTCCAAGCGCTTCGGCACTTTTTTCCCCTAAAAAAAGCGAGCCGTAATTTTTAAACTTGTCCAGGATTTTGTAATCTCTCTTTAATTGAAGTTCCAAGTGTTCCGGGGCCATTGAATTAGCGGCCCTAACTGCAGAATCCATTCCACTCACAACAAAAAAATTACTTTTCCTAATCGCCTGCTTTGCAACAGCCCTTGTCTTTAGTATAGCAAGTTGTTTGACAAGCTCGCGCTTAACTTCCATTAAAATTCTATCTGAAGTAGTAATCAAATTTGCTTTCGCATCAATATCGTGCTCCGCCTGCGCAAGCATATCCGCGGCAATCAATACGGGGTTCGCACTTTCATCAGCAACAATCAGTACTTCGCTTGGTCCGGCAATAAAATCAATTCCTACTTCGCCAAACACCTGCCGCTTTGCTTCTGCAACATACTTATTTCCGGGTCCAACAATTTTGTCCACCCGCGGAACCTGCGCGGTACCATAGCTCATAGCACCAATCGCCTGCACACCCCCAATATTAAATATTCTGTTCGCGCCAGCGATTTTCGCAGCAGCGACAACAACAGGACTTATCTTCGGCGAGCAGACAATTACTTCTTCCACTCCCGCAACCTTTGCAGGAATTATTGTCATTAAAGCAGTGGAGGGAAGAGGATATCTCCCGCCAGGAACATAGCACCCCGCGCGCGAAAGAGGAATCACTTTTTGCTCAAGCACTCCAAAATCAGTGCGCATTTTAAACCCTTTAACTTGTTTCATTTGCGCTCGCGCGAATTTTTTAATGTTCTTCGCAGCGAACTTGAGCGCATTAATTGTTTCCAAATCAACGCTTTCAAATGCTTTCTTTATTTGTTCTTGAGTGAGTTCGAATACAGCGGAGGGGTTTTTGTCAAACAAAATATTGTAGTCAAGAACCGCAGCATCACCTTCGCTTCGCACCCGCCCCAATATTTGTTTAACACTCCTTTCCACACCCATTCTTTCACCTCACTTACAATACTTACCAACCACACCATCAGTATTATTCTTTACCATCTCAAACTTTATCCCCGCACTTTGTGCAGCAATTTCATCACTTTTTGTATCGCCAAAATAAACCGTGTCCTTTGCCCCCAGCGCCGCCATCGCTTTAAGTATTCCTTCAGGGTCAGGCTTGTCTTTCTTTACATCTTCCATTGCAATAAGCACTGAAAAATATTTTGAAGCAGTATTAGCATTTAGCGCATATTGTGCTTCTACTCTGGGTCTCCCTGTCACTATCCCAATAACATACCCCTGCGACAATTTCTCAAGCAGTTCCATATTAAGCATCCACTTTTCATTTGCGATTAAGCCGTCAAAGTTGCCCCCTAAGTAATATTTCTGAAATCTGTCAATAATTTCCTGCTTCGGCGTACTTTTGCCCCTGCTTTCTATTATCGCTTCCGTTAAATCCCAATCATTATTAAAACCGGTTTTTTCTTTGTATGATTGAATTTCCTCAAACGAAACCGGTGTGCCAGTAAAATCCTCCGCGGTTTTTTTTATCGCAAGCCGATAAGAATTTGAGACATCCACAAGCACCCCATCCATGTCAAATAACAAAACTCTCTTTTCTGAATTATTCATTCTCTGAGAACTCATCTTCCCGCCCCCTTATTTGCCCGCTCAATATTTCTTTGTTTGCTCCCTTTTTCATCCCTTCTGGTACATTCCCCATCAATATCCTGCAAAGTAACGCCATTTTTTGCCATTATCACAAAAAGAAAATACATTAAATCGGCGCATTCCCAAATCAATTCATCTTTATTCTTTGCAGTGATTACTTCCGCTGACTCTTCAATGAGCTTTCTTTTTAGGAGCGCTTCATTTAGTGAAAGCTTTTTCGTATAGGATTCTCTTGAAGTATCATTTAAACTTGAGAGCACCTGTTGGTATAATTTCTCAACCCCAAAATAATCAATTTTCCCAAAGCAACTATACTCGCCGGTATGACAGGCAGCGTTTCCTTTTTGTTTTACCACAAAAAGCAGAGCATCGCCGTCGCAATCCTTCTTTAGTTCAACTATCTCTTGAACATTTCCGCTAGTTACTCCTTTTTTCAGCACTTTTTTCTGTGCTCTGCTAAATCTCCACACATTATTTGTTTCAATGCATTTTTGCAAACTTTCCTTGCTTGAATAAACAAGCGAGAGTACTGTACCATTTTCTTCCTGAACAATTGTTGGAACTAATCCCCCAATTTTATCAAAATCAACTTTTATTTCTTCATTCATCAAGCCCGCCCCCGTTTCTTGCTCCAATAAGCACTACATCCGACTCAAATATCCGCTCATAAACCCTTAGCCCTGCTTCGCTTGCGGAGAAACCAGAATAAACTATATCAATTACAAAATCCGCAAGGCCAAGGCGCGCAGCTTCTTCAGTTGCGCCAGCGAGGAATATTTTTTCAAATTTTGCGCCTTTTTGGGCGAGTTTGCCCAAGTAATTCTCGGCAATTGATTTGTATTTCTTATTTATTGAGATAATGGAAAAATTGTCCAGCATATTGCGTCTTTCACCTTTTGGTCCGAGGAGGCACAGGGCGGGTTTTGAGAATAGTGCATCCGAACTATTCCAAACAATTTTTTCAAGCGTTGTGAGATTATTTATTGGGTTTCGCAATTTATATTCCTGCAAAAGGTCCTCGCCTGTAACCCCAACGCACTCAATTCCTTTTTTGAGTAATTTGTCAACAAAGAAGGGAACATCTTCTCCGCGCACAGTTATTCTTTTGTTTGGCATTTCGCCAATAAGAGCAGCATATTCCTCAAGACCCGTATTCTTTGGGAGCACTAAGAGGGCATTCTCGGAAACAAATTTTCTGTTTTTAGAATTAGTTTGTTGGTCGATGAACTAATGGTTCACTTCGTGCTATTGCAATTTCTCTTGCTATTGTTTTTTCCATCATTCCAATCGCCTCCAAAAATAAACCTTTTTTTCCTTAAGCGCCCTGCTTCATTATAAGTGCGCGAATTTTCTCCACATCATTTAATTTCAAGACTTCCTGCTTCCCAGTTTCAATATTTTTTATTGCAATTGTTTTTGCTTTCATCTCATTTTCCCCAATTATTCCGACAAATTTGTATCCTTTCTTCTGCGCAAAATCAATATTCTTTGAGAGATTTCTTCCGGAAAGGTCAGTTTCAACAAATATTCCTTCCGAGCGCAATTTATCGGCAATTCCAAAAAGTTTCCCCGCTTCAACCCCGATTCCAAAGAGATACATGCCCTCAAATCCTACTTTGAATCCGGTTTCTTTTAAATAATCAAATATTCTGCTCACACCAAGTCCAATTCCAACCGCGGGAGTTGCTTGCCCCCCATAGAGCCCAATGAGTTTGTCAAATCTTCCGCCCCCGCCCACACTTGGGCCATTATCAAATTTTACTTCAAATACAATTCCTGTATAATATTCAAATCCGCGGGCGAGTCTTGCATCAAACTCAACAAAACCAAGTCCGTTTTCTTTGCAGAGCGCTTCAAACTTTTTAATCTCAACAACACCCTCAGTGTCCTTTCCAATTACTTTCTCTATTTGCGCGAGTGAATTCATTTCAATTAAATCAACAACAAATGATTCTATCCCTTTTTCTTCAAGCATCTCCTTAATTCCTTTCTTATCAACCTTATCAAGTTTATCAAGCACCCTCATTGCTTCTATTTCTTTTCCTGGCGCGTATTTTGCCAATACTTCCGAGAGTAGTTTGCGTGAATTAAAAACAACTTTTGGCTTTAATCCAAGTGCGGTGAAGCAGTCTCTTATGAGGAACATTATTTCTAGTTCCGCCTCAACTCCAACCACGCCCAAAATATCAATATCAGCTTGTGTAAATGCCCTATATCTTTTCGCCTGCGGTCTGTCGTATCTATAAACTTCCCCGATTTGGTATCTTTTAAAAGGCATCTTGAGCTGGTTTGTCGCGGCAACTCTCGCAAGGGATGCCGTGAATTCAAATCTTAGCGCAAGCTCTCTTTCGCTCTTGTCCTTGAAGTAGTAAATTTCATCTTTAATGGCTTCTCCCGCGGCGCCTTTTACTTTGAATAAGTCAAAGCTCTCAACAGCAGGAGTGTAAAGAGGCAAGTAGCCGTATTTGGCGAATACTTTGCGAAAAGTCCCTTCAATGGTTTCCTGTATCATGGCGTCTTGCCCGATTAAGTCGCGCATTCCTCGTACTGGCTGAAAATCCATAATATCACCAAACAAAAAATTGGATTTTTAAAGGTCGAGGACGGGAATTGCACCCGTGTCAGAAGATATCTGCAAGTCTTTGATTAAAAAATCCCACAGTCTTCTATGCTAACTACTGCACCACCCCAACCATCAGTTCCAATTTTTTTCCTCCCAAGATTTTATCTTGCAAATGTTCTTTGGCTGTCTCGTGCCAATAATCTCTTTGTATAACTGAAAGTTTTTATAGCCACTTATTCTCACCAAAAAACGCTTATTTGGAACTCTCGAAGTTAACTTTTTTGACTCCCAAAAATATGGTTTAAACCCCAATTTTACAAAGATTTCATAAATATCGTTTGCCAATTCTTTTGAGATTGTTACAATACTTACAATCGGATAATATGACTTTCTTTTTCCTTGAGATTTAAAATAAATATTTCCGTCAGTATCTAGCAGCCCCTGCATAAGTGCCGCCAATACCTCTTTTCCTTGTTTTTTCAGTATTTGAGGGACACAAACATCTGTTTTTCTTCCAGGTTTTATACCAAGCACCCTTACTTTAAACTCCCAAATTGCCTTGGAATATTCCTCAAAGCCAACCGTAGTTTCATAATTTTTCAATTTAATGTTCAAGTTGAAGAGTTTCTTGTAAAGCGGTTTTACAGCGCTTTCATAGAATTCTTGTTCATCTTTCTTATTTCCTTTAAGCCTGTATTCATATTTCTTGTTTGAAATAAAACCATCCCCGAGGCTATACCCTGTTTCAAGAGCTAATTCAAGAGTTATGTTTTTGGGCAAAATTATCCCTTTTTTAAAATCAAAAACAGAGGGCTCTAAAAAGGAAGAATCACGCACTAAATCCGTCTTTAGTTTTGCGCCCATAGAAAAGAAGTCTATTTCTTCATTTAAATCGGTTTCGTAACTTCCTTGCCGACAATCAACAGAAGGGAAGTTAAAACCAAAAACGTCTTGATTTGAGCTACAGCTAAAAGGGTATTCAGAAGAGGCTGTGAATATACTCACTTTTTGCGTTCATAACTAATTACTCACACCCTTTCTTTTTAAAGGTAACTATTGTCCAAGAAAAAGCGTCTTATGCTGCCTTGTGAAATTTATAAGCATTTGTGCTTTCTTAATTATTATTGCCCTCGTAGTATAGTGGATAGTATGGTAGCTTGCGGAGCTACAGACCAGGGTCCGATTCCCTGCGGGGGCATATAACTCAGCTTAACCAAAAAGGCTCTTCTTAATATGATTCAATCGACAAATTAGTATGTCTTATGTGGTTTCCCAAGATTCAAAGCGCCCATCACATAGGCCAAAGCATAAGCCAAAGCATCACCACAAACCAAGAATGAGAAACCGCAGCAGAAAAAGAAAGCGCGGACGATGAATTAGTTTTTAAATTTTAGATTAATTAATTTTTAGTTAAAAAAAATTAATGTCTGTCCTGCGTCTGTCTTCTCTTAAAGTGTTGCCTTGCAGTTGCCTCAATCTTTCCTTTATCTCCACCAAGTCCGCGTTTTTTGTCTTCACCCATTCACAATCACCACTATACCCTTACTCAGTTCTCCAATAAAAACTATTCTCCAAGCACAATCGTCTTCTCTTCAAGCACAATTAGACTCTTCTCAACTTGCGTCACCATGCTTCCAACACTTTCGCGAAGCCCTGGGTAAGTGTGAAAGCACCCCGCTTTCATTAATTCTTTTAAGCCAACCGTGACTTGATAATCCTCAAGTTTAGCCGCAGAGGTTTTTTTGCGAAGCCATCTTTCTGCAAAAGGAAGTTTATCAAAATCTTTTGCGAGTTCAATTATTTTTCTAGCAAATGGATTTCTTACCCCAAACTTTTTCTCAATTGAAAATATCTCTACTTGCTGTGACTCCATTACATTCCCGCGTCCCGTAGAAGCAAATGGTTCTATTGCGATTGCACCCTCTTCAAGGTTTTGCGAGCTTCCTCTCGCATGATTTGGTATTGATGGAGAGGAATGTATGTCATATTCGCCCAGTCCATGCCCACCCAAATTGTAAACTGGATTAAATCCTTTTTCTTTTAGTGTTCTCTCAATCTCAGCGCCGATTCTCTCAACCGGTTTTCCAAACTCAACAACACTTATCGCATTTGCCAGAGCAAGTTCATTTGCCTCAATTTGTTTTGCGTGCACATTATCAAGATTCACAGTTACCGCGCCGTCACAAATGTATCCGTCAACGTGAACCCCAATGTCAATTTTCAATAAATCGCTTTTCTTTAGCGCTGTGACATCATTCCACTTTGGAGTAAAGTGCGCGGCTTCTTCATTAAGACTTAAATTAATTGGAAATGCGGGTGCAGCGCCCTCTTCAACAATCTGCTTCTCCACTTGCTCGGCAAGTTCAAGTAAAAGCACTCCTTCCTTCGCTTTCTTTTGCGCGAGTGTAACTACGCTCTTCCAAACCGTCGCGGCTTTTTTGTAATTGTTTAAAACGCTTGTTTCCATAATAAAGATAGAATTAGTTAAGTATTAAAAATTGCCCAAAAACACTTTTAGCACGCTTTAGCCCCAAGCGCTTAGCCCCGTTTGTTTTCCGCCCTGAAGCAAATCTTCACGAGAATACCCAAGTTCTTGCATTATTCGTATTACTGCAGGCAAGACCTGATTCTCAATATAGTAATTAGCGTCATAATTTCCTTCCTCAACGAATTCCTCAAGCTCTGCTTTGTCAGAAATACTTGCCTTCTCATTCCATTTTGTAATGATAAATGAAAGCATTGACCCCACCCCAAGCTGTTTTCCGCGCGCAATTGCCTTCTCTGCAGCCGCAACATGGGGTCCGATTGAGTCATAGTCCTTTGGTTCTCTTTGTAGGAGCGTCATTATCGCAAGCTCTTTTTTTGGCATGTTCCCGCTCTTTAATTCCTCAATTGTTTTTCTAACAAATTTTACCGCTTCCGCAGGGTTTCCCTGGCTGAGAACAAGTTCAATAACTTTTTTCTGAGTTTCTTTCGCCGCATTGCACCAATCCCTTCGAACATACTCAAACCCAACAATTTTCAGATTTCCCTTTTCATCAATAAGCGCATACCTTTTTTTCGCCGCCCCACCCTCGCGCTTTGTGACAAATAATCCGCGTTTATAGAATCCGTCAATTTCAAGTTCCATGGTTTCTGGAAGTATTTTATTCACTTTTTCAGTAAACTCTTCCACATCCCCCTTGGTTTTTTTGCCCATTAAGAGAAATGTGCTGTCAGTATCCCCATATAGTACTTTGAATCCTTCTTTCTCCGCGTGCTTAATAGTATCCTGTATGTACCCGCGCGCCCACGCCGTCACGGCGCTTGCGCACTCGCGCGAGTACCATCTTGCTCTTGCGTATCCCAAGTACCCATAAACAGAATTAAGAATAATTTTGAGCGCCCACTGCTTTGCAAAGAGTACACGGTCATCAATTCCTTTTTCTTTTTTCTTTTTCTTATACTCTGATTTCAATTTTAATCTCTGTTTGAGCATTCTCTCAATTATTTCTGGAAATAATCCTTTCTCTTTTGTGCAAAACCCTGTCCCGTCGCTTGAAACATTCTTCTTGCACTCCGCATGCGCGCAGTTAAGCGTTTCAGGAGAAATATTATGGCTAATTATTATGCTTGGGTATAGTGAAGCAAAGTCAAGCACCGCGATTTGTTCGTGCAGCCCCGCAAGCGGTTCTTTGACAAATGCCCCTTTGATTGGATTCTCTGTTCTTGTCTTCACATCCCCTTCGTGCGGCTTGTTTGGAGCAACCACTCCGCGCAAATGCGCTTCTTTCATTAGTAAATCCTCAACCATCTGCGAGGTTGTTGCCCTCGTGGTATCAGCGAGTGTTTGTGATGTGAGTTTTGAAATTTCAATAAACAGCGGCAGAAAATCCTTTGCGATTTTGTAAGTGACTTCTGAGTCCTTTAAATTATAATCAACAAGCCGCGTTAGTTTCTTTGCGTCCCCAGTTTTCCACGCGTCATTTATTTCGCTTGGAAAGACTTTTTCCTTATACACCCCGAATACTTTTTCTGATACGCTTTCAAGGTCAAGCTTCACAGTATTTACCGAACCCGTCCGCTGAAGTAGTTTCATTATTTGATACGCATCAATGTGCTGTTTTCCTTCAAGTTCCACAGCATTATCAAGTCCGTGCCTCTTTACCCTTATTTCTTCCCCGTTTATTAGGAATTTTGTTTTTAATTTATCAGCCCTTTTTTTCATGTAAGGAAAATCAAAATTATCCCCGTTGTATGTCACAATAAAATCAAATTCATTAATCTTTTTTGTTACTGTATCAACAAGCTCCCTCTCGTTATCAAGCATTTCCATGCCCTTAACTTTTTTTGTTTCATATGAATAAACTTTTTGTTCATCATCGGAGAAAATTGACGCCATTAGTATTGGTTCCGCCCCCACTTCAAACTTTTTCCCAGACCATGTCTCAAGGTCAAACGCCCCTACAACCGCATTCTCAAAAAAATCCCCATCAACTTTCTTTATTGATTTAATTTCTCTTCGAACCTCTCCTTTTTTTGTCTCATAAATTTTTCCTTTCGATGTTTTTATCTCCTCAATTTCCATTTCAACAAAATTCCCCGGCTCAAGAGCGTTATCAAACAAATATCTCTTTGAGAAAGGCACATCATATTCAAATCTTTTTATTCCAATGTCGTGGAAGTCCTTTCTCGCCTGCACTAAGTGCGAGACTTTTTTAAAAACCACTTTGTGAACCGCTTTTCCTTGCGCAACCATTCGGGTTTCTTTTATTTCAAGCACGGAGAATTTTTCTTCCCCGAAGTTCATCCCCCTTATTTTCTCAATTTCTTTTTCATCATAAAAAATCGCGTAGAAGTACGGGTGAAAATTAGTATCAAACACCCAATAACTCTCTTTCTTGTCTTTTACAAATATTTTAAGGACCGAATTAACGCTGTCATCCTCATAAGACACGTCAAGCAGAAGAGCTGTAATTTTAGCCATATAAAATGGGTGCGGGGAAGTGGTTAAAAAAGTTAAGAATGCGCAAAAATTATTGAAAGAATCTGCTAAGCCCAAAATATGCGCTAAAACCAAGGGTTTATGCAGTTTAGTTAAAATTCGCCCCCATAAACCTTTTTAATAAGCAAAACCCTATTTTAGTGAGAGTAAGATTCAAAACTTAAGCGATTTAAGTAGTGATAATTATGCCACTGAGAAATTCAGGAGAAATTCAAAGTATTTTGAACGAAGTGAAAAATGATTAAAATTGCAATGCAATTTTAAGTTAAATAAAAATAGTGATTTTTATGCCAAGACCGGACAGAAGTATTCAGCAGGGCGGAGTGCAGGTTACTCCTCAGCAAATGAATCAGGCGCCGCCAATTCAAAGCGCGCCGCGGCAAGTGCAGCAGTCAACCGGCACCCCAATGAGCAGTGGGGGGGTTAGGGAGGATATTAGGGCGCTTAACTCAAGCATTTTGTTAATTACTCAAAAGATTAAGTACTTAGTTAGAAATGAAAAAATTCTTGGGAGAAATCTTGTTGTATTAAATAAAAAGATTCGGACAATTGAGGAGAAAGTTGTCGCAATACCCGCCGCGTCAGCAACTGGTAGCGGCGCAAGCGGCCCTGAAGTTGATTTATTGAAGCAAAAAGTTTCCATGCTTGAGGCGCAGGTTGAGGATTTGATTACAAGAGCCGCGCTCAAAGAAGAGCTTAAGGAGCTAAAATATATTATTAATTCAATTAATCCTCTTGAGTTCGCAACTCTCACACAGGTACGTGAATTAATTGATAAGCGAATTGAAGAAAAGCTTGGGAAGAAATAAGTTAATTAGATAAACGCTTTTTGAAAAAATTAGTTAAGTAAATTACTCTGCCTTCGGTTTCCCGCTAATGCTTGGCCTTAATATTACACGATAATTTCTTTTTGATTTTACTGAAACCGCAACATCTCTTCCTGATACCACGCTTATCTTTGCGCTGAGGGTTTTGTCAATTTCAGGAAGAATATCGCTTTGTGTTCCAAGTATCACTCCCATTCCGCGGTTTAGAAAGCGGGAGATCGCAGTCGCCGCTCTCTCTTTGTTTTGGGCAAAGAGAAGCTCCGCTTCGGGGAGCAATAGTACTCCTTCAGCCTGTTGTGTCTCGGTAAAACTTTTTGTTATTTGCCTCATTAGAGTGTGCATAAATAATACTTTCTCATCCTTTTCCAACTGTTTTGTATCAATTACAAACACACGCCCTATTTTTCCAGGTACTGCGCGAACAAGCTCTACTGCGGGCGTTTCAGTCCCGAAAAAATCAGGGAATTTTTTTGAAATGATATTAAGCATTCTTTCAACACGCAGTTTTTCATATGCCCCAATTTCTTTTGACTCAATAACCCTTTGGGCTAATTCAATCGGGGTTGATGCGCGCATTGCAACAGAAAGAAGCGACATATTTTTTTGGAATTCCAAATCACTTAAGCCGATTAAGTCAAGCAAAAAAAGCATATCTGTATCCTTTAGAGCAAGTTTCATCGAGTCCTTTGCTTTCACTTGTTTCATCGGAAAACCAAACGGTTCATATTCAACAAGTTCATCCTTTAGCGCGAAAGTATCCGTGGATGCTCTGCCAAATCCCGCGAAATAATCAAATGAATCAAGGATTACAACAGGGATGTTCTCAAGCAAAAGATTTTCGGTTAAAATATAACCCGCATAAAGTAAAGGCGCACCTTGTCCAATGATTTGGGTTCTCTTTAGATTTATTATGTTTTCCTTTATAACTTCTCTTTTCTTTCCAAGTCCAAGCTGTATTGCGGGACCCTTCTCTTCAGCACCATATGCTGGTTTGCTTAAATCAAGCTTTGATAATGCGGGTTCTCCGCTTCCCGAAGCGAGGAGCTTTATGAAGAATGGGTCTCCCAAAAGCGTCGCATAATCAGATTTTGCGACTGCTGAGAGCTCCTTAAGGTCAAGGGATGAGGCTCTTGCAAGATTCATTATTGTTTCAACATTTTCTTCAGTCCTCTGCATTGCGAGATCGATTTTTCTTACAAAATCTTCCTGGCGAAAATCAACATAGAAAGGATCAAAGGATAGGAAAAATATTTTTCCTGTTTTTCCTCCAACCGATTTTGCTATTCCAAAACTTGGTTTTGGTATTGTTTGAATAAATGCCTCCATCTGTCCATGCGCATAAAACGCTTTATATCCCTCAATTACCGCGCCAAGATTTCTTCCTTCCCGCTTATCATAAATAATCACTATAAAAAAGTTTTCAGGGTTTGAGACAATCTCAACTTCGTGCCCGTAGGTTTGCCCGGCAAAAACCGTCTCCCACGGCCCATAATCAAGCTTAAATTCCATTAAAACCAACTTTACTTTTCTTCAATATATAAAAGTGGTTCTTGGTATTTATGCCTTTCTTAGACCTTTACAAGGATTCTTCCTAATGAAAGCTAACTTTAAATATGCAAAGCGCCTTATTTTGTGGAAGTTAAGAACATTGAGAGGATACAAATGGTTGATGAGCAAATAATGCTTGATACGGTAAAGCGGCTTTTTGAAGCGGGTATTGATGAACCCACTGTTGTTTCTACCCTAACTGAGGCGGGGCTTACTAATGAGCAGGCCATGGGAGTAATTTCTCGCGCAAAGGGAACTTCAGCGCAAGCACAGCAACCAATGGATATGCAAACCATACGAAATGAAGTTAGTGCGCAGGCGCAGGTACAAGAAATGCAGCAAACACAAATCCATAACAGGTTTGATATTCACGAGCAGAAAATTGATGACATGAGCCAAAAAGTTGATGAGGTAAAGCAAGTAGTTTCTTCCCCAGCTCCAGTTGACCCCGCACTTTCTTATAGACTCTCAGAGCTTGAGCAAAAAGTTGCTGAAGTTAATGCCGCAACGAGCGCAAGCCTAGGTTTATTAAAGCAAATTCTTGAAACAAATAGGAAAATTCTTACTGAGCTTGAAGCCAAGAAATGATTTTGTCAGAAAGAAGCAAACCAAAAAAATGATTATCTCTTAAAAACTTCTTCCAGCTCCTTAAAAAAGTTTTTCGCAATTTGGCTAGTTTTGTGCAATGCCCCTTCAGCGTGTATTTCTGTATTTGCTGGGGGAATGAGCCATTCCGCCGCGGATTTTGAGAATCCTTTTATATTTGCATCAAGTTTTGCGTCAGGGTAAGGCGCATCCGCTTTTTTCATTTCTTCCCAAGCGCTTCTTGCGGTCTTATCAGCAGGATGATAGAGGACTAAAATTATTCCAAAAATCATCAGAATAAATCCTAGCCACTCATATCCAAGCGGCATTACAACAAAAGTTCCTATCATGCAGAATATTCCAAGCAAGTAGCTCTTTCGAAACATTAAAAGGGTCGCCACCGCGGCAATCGCAAAGCTGACCGGCAAGTAGTAAGGCTCATAAAGAAATATCAGCGCGGCAACAATGAGGACTGCCAGGTATGGAAGAAAATTCATTTCACTCACTTCTGAATTTTTTTAGGACAAAAAAATTGCCCAAAATAAAAAAATCATTCCCCCATCGGCATTCCGCCGCCGCCCATTCCGCCAAGTAATCCCGCATATGGGTCTGCAGGAGCTTCTTCTTTTCCAACGCCAAGAATGTACGCAAGCCCGATGAGCCCAAATACCGCGAACATCCAATAATCTTTCATTCCAATTCCGTTTATGAAATAAAGCACTCCAACCGAGACCAAAAGAAGTATGCTCGCCTTAACATCTCTCGCCGCGAGTATTAGTATCAGCGTTGCGCCAAGAACTATCCACACTTCCCCAAGCTGTACCGCAAAACCAAGCATTGTTATTGAGATTAAGAAAGTCAATAAATCCATTCAAACACATTCCATTCAAAACTTCTTTATTACAAAATTTAATTTCTTAACTGCAAAACTTCCTTTTGTAATTACAAAATATAATCCCTTAATTGCAAAACTTAATCCCTCAATTATGAATTCAATCCCCTAACAGCAAATTTATCTTGATTTTGGTATTCTCTCAAGCAAATCCTTTCCAAATATTGACCAAAGGAATAATACTGCTGGAACCCAAATTAGTTCAGGGAAATTGAAAAATAAAAGGTAAGTTATTACTACCGCAAGCAGCAGCCCGAGTTTTGCCCCTACTTGTTTTTTCGCCCAGGCAAATATCCAAAGGAAATAAACCAAAAGGAGTATCAGTTCAAGTGTTACAAAAACATCGTTTCCTTCCATCGCGCTAAGAATATCTATTTCCGCTATCGGCAAATACATTTTCACACCTTTCTCAAAAACCCTTTTCTACTTTGCTTCTCTTTGGCTTCTTTCCTCTAATTTTTGCAGATACTCTAAATATTATTCTCTTCAAGTATATATTAACCTTCCAGCCTGTCCTACAGCAGTAGGGCCTGCTTTATGCAGTTCGCTCTCACTACCTTTTCTTTGTAAGATCGAGCACCGTCTTTGACCCCCAAGTAACTATTCCAAATAGTCCGAATGTTGCTAAAGTTATTGCAAACCACCCTGTTGCCCCTATCCACCACCATTTTATTACCAGAAGATAAATTAGTATTCCTGAGATTATTATTGTCAAAACCCCGTTTCCAAGGAATCCCCTGACAGTAGTAAATATCACAAACACAAGCATTATTCTTACAATAATGTCTATTGGCGGGAACACTACCATTAGTATTGGGAGCAGTAGGACAACCGCAATCATTAGCGCAAACGCGATGAGAATAAAGTTGCCTTTCTCATTCATTGAGGCGTACCTAAGCGAATCTAAAAACATTGAAATAGTTCCCATCATAAACAATCACTCTTTTCACTAATTTATTACTTCCTTTTTCACTTTCACCCGCAATACTTCCATATCACTATGCTCCAAAAAAATTAATTACCTCATCCCTGCTCTGTGCCTTAGCTCCATCATTCTTTTTTGTTTTTCTCCAAACTCCTGCCCAGTCATGTGTTCTCCGCCCCCTTCCTCTCCCCCGCCCATCTGCTGTTCCATTGCGGCCTGCGGAGCTAGTATAAAGAAGTCCATTAGTATTTGAGTTGCCCCAAATAGCACTAGCATGTATAGAACATATATTCCGCCAAATATATAGAAATAATCAAATATAATGAAATATGATAATACCGCAATGACCATCCAGGCGAGCGGCCCTTTTCCAAGGTGCTGGAGTACATATGAAACAATGGTTAATAGTACGAATATTTTGAGCACTAGTGTCATGTCCGGAATAAGATCATCCAGAAATAGCACGAATGGCATCGCACCGAGATACATTAGTGCAGGAAATATCGCCGCAAGCATGCCAACTATTAGGAATTTGTGATATAAAAGAGTTGCTCGTCGCAAGGGAGCGTGGGAGAGAATTAAAATAAAGGAGCGCTGTGATTTTTTATTTAAATTCAGCTTGTCCCAACCAGCGCAAGTTCTTTTGTATTTAAGCTATAAGTATTTCCTACGCTGCTCTCTATTTTCTTAGGGTTCCACCAAAATATTGTATCTGTGCCATCAGAGGATAGGCATACTTCTTCGCTCTCTACCGCAGTAAATAAATCTTGTAAGGATTTAATATAATTCCCTGTTGAGCCGGCTCCTTTTGAGTTAAATTCCATTCCGGGTATTCCATTTAGCTGTACGCTACTACTAAAATCTGCCGTCGTAGATGGTGTCCAAAACGAGAGTCCGTCAACTTTTGAGGACAAATTGTAAACTGAAGCGTCCACTGGTGTAAAGAATATTGACTTTAGGAACATTGTGCCTTTTCTTGTTGTATCCTTGAATTCAAACCCGTAGTAGCTGTCCCCTATCTTGTATAGTTTATTATCAGGGGAATCAGTGTAACTCTCAACCGCGTTTCCCCCAAAGAATTCCTTGCTCTTTGCTGCGCCAGTCCAGTAAGCCATATTTCCACCAGTGCTTATTGCGTTTCTATTTTCAAGTTCGTAAGCAATTCTTCCCACGCTTTCATTAATAACAGATTTTGCAACTACTGGTGTTGCATAATTTGGAGTAAGTATTATTTGCCCCATATCATCGCTTGCGCTTACTGAAGCGATTCTTGCTCGTGTATCAATTGCGGTGTTTGTAGCGTCAAAGCTTGTTTTTGTGCTTGTCTTAACGCTCATTACTCCGTTGCTTGCCGCATTGTAAAATGTATTATTTCTTGTTCCAATTACCGTGCTTATTTCAACATCATTTTCGCTTGCGTTAGTGTATACGCTTCCGTATCCCTGCCTTCCGCCGGTTTGCCCAAGTAGTCCGTCAAATGGCATATTGTAGAATGGGCTGCTTACGCTTGGCCTCTTTATTAGTATTAAATTTACTTCAATTTTTGTATTATTTCCGTCAAGCACTCTAAAGTGTTCATTCGCATCAATATTTACCCAAACATCATAGAGTCCCGCTTCAACAGTATTTTCTCCAGAGAATTTTTTTCTTACCTTAAAATTTCCTGATGTTAAGTAATTCACAATATCTTTTTCTGTTCCAGCTCTTGCGCCTGTGAGCACTTTGTTCGCATAGTACTGCTTGAAGTCATTTAAAAAATCATCAGAGAACGCGTCTTTTGTTAAATAAACACCAAACTCCACAGCATTATACAAGTCCTGTGTGTCTTTTATGTCGCCATATACTACTCCTGGTGTTGATGCGGCATAATATACTATCCCTGGAAGTCCCGCATATTTTCTTGTTGTCTGTGGCACCCAGCACGCCGCGCTTTGGGTTGTCAATCTATTAGTAAATGCTTTTCTTACTTGTGTAAAGAATGATTTTTCCCCGTTAATTGTTGTCATGAAGTAATACATTCCCTCATACTTTGGCGTTGATGCGCTGAATTGAATAACTGTTTCTCCTGTCGGGAAAGCCAGTTGTCTTGTCTCGGTATTATCAAGGCTTGTTCCCCCGTTTCCGCTCCATCCCGCTGAGATTGATGCTTCAGTTGAGGCGCCGGTATTATTTATTATTGTAACACTTGCAGTGGCGACATCATCCAAAATGCTTATTTCTGCTTTCTTTATTCCAATAAATCCTGATGGGGTAGCGATTATTTGCTCGGAGTTCACGCTGTTTAATGTGTCCTCTACTGATGCTTCTGCAGGATTTGGAGGACATGTAAATTTATTGTCATTTTGTGCAAGGAAAGTATCAAGTATAGCGAGTTTTTTTGTCATTGCAATCATGAATTGCGACGCATCGCAGTAAATGTGGTCAGGGTTAGCATAATCGCATGCGTTCGCGTTTATGTGGTCCCATTCCCAATCAAGTTTTACTTTTGGCAAAGCATCTGCTCCAGTTGAGCCAGTGAGCGCGCCAAAGTAACAGGAAGACGCTTTCTTTATGTACGCTTCTTCTCCGTTCAAATCAGCCGTAACAACTCTTAAGTGATATTTTTGCCTGTAATTCTTTTCAGTAATTCCTGTGCAGTCGCCCTCATTTCCTCCGGAGCCTATCCAATAATTTCCAAATGTTGCTTCTTTGCATAATACATCAAAGCTTGATGAAGTTGATGATGTATCTGTTCCGGTGTCGCTTGTAAGATTAACTACGTTTCCGCCGTGGAGGTGCTCGGTTGCGTTTACTGCTAGTACTCCGTATCTTGCGCTTGAATCATCAAGTCCGTTATTAACAAAATTAATTGTTACCATTTCATCAGAGCCGTATGATGCGTCATCAAAGTTCCAATCAGGAACAATATCGCTTAGTGAGAATGTTAAATCCCCCGCATCAGGAAGAACTGTCTGCACTGTGTCCGATGAACTCTCTCCCGCGTCAGGAGGAGTAACACTCACATCTGTCCCCTGCAGTAAAATAAAGAAATCCGTGTATGAAACGGTTTGGTAGTGGTCCGCGCACTTATAATCGCTTTGGCCCATTAAGTAGCCCGCAATTACCGCGAAAGCAACTGTAGTAATTGCGCCGACATAATTGTTGGATGAAGTTTTGCTAACAGGAACCATCTCACCAAAGCTAGCATTGTTTACTTTTCCATCAATCGCAGAAAAAATCGCCCTTCCTGGTGTAGCCACTGCTTCGAAAAAAAGTTTTTGTGGGGTAATTGAATTATTTGATGCGTTGTGTTGGATAGTAGGAATTGGAGTGGTCTCCCATGTTTTTGAACTACTATTCCAAGTAGATACACTATTGACTACCGGTGATCCTGCGGGAGTTACTGCTGATCCAGGAGTTACTACATCAACTTGAGCTGGAAAAGAATTATTGCTTGCGCTAGCTGTCGACCCGCTCGGCGCATAATTTGTTGTTGATTTGAAATTACTTCCAATCATGCTTCCAATTGATGCTCCAAGTATTCCGCCGAGGAGCGCATTGCTCCAGCTGAATTCGCCGTCTTCTTTTCCCCAGATGCATTCATTCGCTTTTACTTTTACATTTTGCGTGAGCGCCTGATTTGTTAAGAGTAATTGGTCTTGTGCGCCTAACCCCTTCAAATCAAGTTCAAATTTATTGAGTTTAAAGTATTGCCCGCTTCTTTCTTTAAATGTAATAGGGAATTCTCCTACATATGTCCATCCTAACTGTAAATTAGTTCTTGCGGATACTTTTATTCCGTATGTTCCGGGGAGTGTCGGACCATAAATAGTAAGTTCTTTTGTGCTCTTTACCGAGAACGCTACCCCAACACCAGAACTTACGCTTATTCTTCCTTCGCTTGTCCCGCCCGAACACCCAGCATCATTTTTGCAAATCTGTATGTAGACTGTCTGCCCAAGGCAGTTTGATGCGTCAATTTTTAGTTTTGCTTTTCCGTAAAAGTCAATCGGTGAAGTGTCCTGCTCAATGCTTAAGCATTCCTTCAAATTAATTACGTTAGTTGTGAAAGTTACTGTTCCTGGATTGCTTTTGATTGTTACTCCTTGGAATTTTGCCTCAAAAGTTACTCTGATTGGAACGGATTTTCCCGCGGCATTTGCTTCAGGAGCAAATGTGAGTGTTCCAAATAATTTTTCTCCGGCATCAACTTTGTTTAGTATTACTCTTTTTCCGCCGTCAAGCGCGCTTCTTCCAATTGATGTTCCTCCGGCGCTTCTTAGGCTCATCTCGGCAATCCCCGGTATTTCAGCATCTGAAGTTACTGTTAGTGCGTCAAGCGAAACACTTTTTCCGTCTGAAGCGCATGCGTTTAGTATTTCAAAGTTAAATGTTGACTGTGCTCTGTCAGTTACTGTGCTTGTATTGTATGGTTTTATTACAAGGCAGTCAGCGCCGACATTTGCCTCGCTTGAGACATCAAGTGTTAGCGGAATTTTTACGCTGAAAAGTAAGTGTGTTTCGGGTTGTTCAAATACCGCGGTGATATTTCCTTTGATGTGTATTGGCTCAATGAACCCGTCCTGTGTAATATTATTCATTAGCCTTATTTTTAAGAAATCAATTTCAAGTGTGTCCTCGCCTTTTATTGTTTTGTCAGCAGAAAGCATTTCCTCAAAGTATGCGTTCATCGCATCCTCATTAATAACATCTTTTAATTTCGCATCCATGTTTATTCTTTTCATCACCATGTCTTTTGTTGTCATGTTCCCGAAGATTATGCTCTTTGTTTCTTCTCTTCTTGATATTGTGTTAAGTTCAACAAATAATTCTCTTGGATCACTTACGATGGCTTGTTCTGAAACGCTTATTGTAAAGTTCTTCCTTGAGTAACCTTCTTTTAGAACCTCAATTCTTATTTTTGAGCCTTGGAAGAGCGCGCCTGAATTAACAGTCACATTTCCAAGTCTGTCGGTCTTATCAGTATCAACAACAAATTCATCATACCCTATTTCTTTAGCGAATACTGTTACTTTGGCATCAGGCATTGGATCTCCTTTATCATCTGCGGCAGTAACTGTAATTGGAGTGTTCAATAGCGCAGGAATAAAGTTAGGGTCAATTGTTACAGTGAAATCTTTTTGCTGTACTACCGCTATATCAGTTTCTTTTGAGAACATTATCTGCCCTTCGGATTTGAGCTCGAATTTTATTGTCTCCGCACCGAACTTTAGCGCTTCAAGCGCAAGTCTTACATCAATAGTAGAATTTTTCTCAAATGAGGTAAGAGGAATATTTTCAACTTTATAAACCGCTTTTCCGGTTGTGTTGGAGGTAGTGCTTACCCCGTCCTTTACCTGATACTCATTCATTTTGAGTCTTTTTTCTTCCAGCTCATCGCCGACAATTGTAATGCTTAGATATGCGGGTTTTTTTGTTCCTGTATTTCCAAAATCAATTCCTGAATTGTTTAGTAAAGAGAAGTGGTAAGTGTATGGAACTATTTGCAGCATTTCATATGGTTTTAGCTGATATAACTGGTCGCTTTGCGAGTAGAGCCACTCCGCGTTTACGCAAAAAGTATTGCTTGGTTCGCATACCGCTTCCTGTCCAATGAAATAAGTTAGTGTGCTGTATGTATCAGAATAGAATTCTTCTTCTACATTGCTTGGAGGAAGTCTCTTATCAGTTCCAAACTTTGCTCTATAATAGAACTGCACTTCTCTGTTCATTGAAGCGTCCGCATTTACTCTAAACCATACTCTTACTTCTCTTGTTCCTTTTCCCGCGTTCTGCCACAACACATTAATCCATTTTGATGGTCCGTCAGTTAAGTAATTTCCGTCAAAAGAATATCCTTTTGTTGGGTCATATGTTACCCCTCTTGTTTCTGCGTAAATGTTCGCTCCTTCAACCGAATCAACTTGGACAACGTCATTTTCCATTAGCGCTTCTTTTCCCGCGCGGAAATTTAGCATCATTTGATTGTATGCGGCATCAGAGTTCATTATAAATTTCGCATAATATTTTTTTCCGGGGGCAAGTGTTTGCACTTGCTGTCCCGCTTCATTGTAAATTGATTCATTAACAAGTTTTATTTCCGGCTCAAGGATTTGCTTTTTCATTACTATATCTACTTCATAAGTTTTGTTCGGCCAAAGCATTGTTGGCACCGTGTAATAATCCTCAAATGCTTCCGCTCTTACTTTAACATAGACACTTTGCCCCGCTTTTACATTCTTTAGCGCTTTTCCGCCTTCAACAGAAATTATTCCAGCTATTCCATGTGTATCAACTTGTATTCCTTCAGTAGTAAATATTTCCGCTGTGCCGTCAATATTATTTCCAAGTTCGTCCTGCACATTTAATTTAACAACCGCTGTTCCAAGCGATAGTTGAACTATAATTGAGTTTTCCCCGTCGAGCTGGATTGTTCTATCCTCTGATTTTCCAAAGAATGGTCCTTTTATTGCGTAAGCAAATACTTGTCCGCTTACTTTTCCGGCGATTAATCTTACCTCTCCATTTGCGTCAGTTAATCCGTAGTTCTTTGACTGAAGTAACTCAACTATTCCCTCGTTTGATGCGTACTTGAGCATTACTTTCGCGTTTATTACAGGCAATCCGTCCTGGTCAGTTACTTTTACTCTTGTTCTTCCAGCGTTAAGCGAGGTTATTCTCTCAAGTCCAATCACAAAATTTAAGTCCCCTGATATTGTTTGGGTGATTTCTTTTACAAAGTATCCGCCGTTTAAATCCCCAAGTCTTTTAGCGGAGAACACATAATCCCCTAGGTCAGTGAAAACAAATTCCGCTTGTCCGCTCGCATCAGTTTCTTTTGAATCAAGTTCAGTGTAAATTAACGGGTCTTTTGCTTTTACTATTGCCCCTTCAAGCGCGGAATTTGTGGAAGCATCCACAATTTTTACTGATACTCTTGCTTTGATTGTTTTTGTTACCGCGATTATTTGCTCTGTTCCTGTTGTAGGAACAGTAATTGATTTTGAAACTATCCCGTATTTGTTTGAGTTATCAGAGATTGAAAGAGTGTAATCTCCCGGCTCAACCGCATTAAAAACTACTTCAGAGGTGTATGCCGTATCGGCTTGATAAGTATTCGCCCCGTTTAGTTTTACGCTAAAGCTTGAATCGCTAATTGGGAAATTATTGTACCTTACTCTAACAGTTACTTTTGCGCCAGTTGGTTCAACTGCCTCAAGGTAAAGATCATAGCTTGTTGAATTTACTAAATAAATTTTTTGCTTGTATTTTGAGCTGTTTACTGTTGCTTGGAGCATGCACCCTGCCGGCTCTACTACATCAATTGGGTTTCCGCTGAATGTCGCGCTTGCGGGGCTTGGTGTTATTGCGGGATTAGTGCATGAAAAAGTTAGAGGTATTGTTGTGCTTGGCGTAATTCCCGCGAGTGTTTTAACATAAATAGTTTTTTTTGCCGCTTCAAATCTTACAGCGGGTGCTACAAGTTTGATTGTTTCATCAATATTATCAATAACAGTAAGGGTATCCCTAAATGTTCCCTTGCTTAAATTTATATCAAAATAAAGTAATTGCCCGCCGCGGATTTTTTCAAAAGTAATTCTTCCTTCGCTGTCGGTTCTTTGTTCCAAGCTCTTTATTATTGCCCCGCCGCCGTCCATTAACTGCGCGGTTATTAGTGTATCATAAATTGGCTTATTATCCGGACCGCTGATTACAAAACTCGCGGAGTATACTTGCGCTGAGCTCATAAAAGAGTACGCGCCAAATACCACAAGAAGCAATACAATTAGAATGAAAAGTATTAGGCTTGGGATTACTGAATCAATTGCGTCAATTACTCCATTAACAGGAATTGTTTCATCTACTTTATCCCAGAAGCCGTACCATTTTTCTTCCAATGAATAATAAAAATCCTTTACTGAGTCAAGCGCCATTATAATTCCCTTCATTAAAATAACTGCTCTTTTGTATTTAAACTTTTCAACGCTCATTTTTGCGCCCAAAATAAAAATATTATTGAGCACTCTTAAGCCGGCACCTGTCCCAAATGGACCCGCACTTAAAGATAATTAAGAATTATCTGCTCGCCCCCTAAAGGGTGCCGCCGTTTAACGGCTGGCAATGCAAGTATTCTCTTTAGCATTAATTGTGTCCTTCAAGGTATTGGTTATTTCTATGTTGTTCCAGTAATAATCTCCGCCTATTACGCATACTTTGCTGTCCGCAACAAGGTCAAGAACATCTTTGAGTGATTTCACATTATACCCTGTGCTTGGCTCAACTTTGAGTACTTTCTGTGCGGCTCCGCCGGCGTAAGTGCTTTCGAAGTAACCGTCATCTCTAACTCCAGACATCACTACTTGTGTCACTGTGTCCTGCGGAGCAAAGAAACTACCATAGAATGATGTTATCCCTGCAAGGTCTGCTATTGGCCAGGATAATCCGTATCCAACAAATCCAGTGAATTGCTGGCTGCTCTTTGCATCAGGCGTATTATAATAAGCGTTCATTGGAACTCCCTTAAAGTCAACGCATCCCTGTCCAATTCCTGTCCAGGAGATGAATGAGGAGCCTAGTTCTTGAGGCTGTCCATTTACTTCCGCGCTATAGAATGCATAAGCATCAGTGCTTGTTTTTCTGCTAATGTTTAGTATTAATGGCACCGCAACGCTTGGTGTTAGCGTGAAATCAATTACATCCCCGCTTCGTGTTATTGACATTACATTTCCTCTTGTTGGAGTGCTGTTTAGTAGGTAGAATGCTTGTGTTCCTTTTATCACTGATGTATTAACTGTTGTTAGCGCATTGCTTGCTGCGGTTGGCTGAGCAACCACTAGATTATCAGTATTGTTTATCTGGAAAATATCTTCAGTTTTCTGTACAAATCCGCTTCCGTATCCTTGTCTTCCATTATCAGAGTTCTTTCCTAGCGAGCCGTCGAATGCCATGTTGTATATTGTGAAGTATGGTTCTGGGTCTCCCTGCGGATCAAGGCTTATTGTTATGCTCTCAATGTTGTTTGAGTCCCAAGCCCAAGAGTTATTCTTAAATTTAACTACAATTCTTGCGTCATACTTACCAGCATCCCATGCTGCAGGTTTGTTTGGCCAATTTACCTTGAATTTATCACTTACGAATAATTCTTTTAGTCCTGAGTTCTTGTAATCAGTTGAAGCTTCAGCAAGGTTAGTCGCGAAATCATCAAAGTCAGCTTTGAAGTCGCTGCTGAACCCGTCTCGTACAAGGTTTGTTTTGAATGAAATATATTTGAGTATGTCTTGTCCCGAGTAACCGCCCTGTGATGTAGTCAATTTGTTGTTCGCGCTTAATACTTTTTCGAAGTAATCTCTTGTTGTTGAGTAGCTCTGGCAGTTCTGAACAGTGCTAGTGCTTCCAATTATTAGTCTTGTTCTGATTGTGTCATTAGCGGTATCATTATTCTCGCACCCTACGCATAGAGTCGGCTGTATTGTCGCGTCAACATTGAATGAGCCGGTTCCAATAACATTTGAATCAACTACGCAGGAGAACTTTGTGTTGCTTGTGAATGTCTTTGTCTGGTCCGCGCAGGTATTAGCAACTACTGTTCCGTCTTCTCTCTTGAACACTATATGTAATTTTGCGCTCATCTCAAGGTTGTTGTTTGTTTCAACAACTGTTTCAAGTATTGCTCCGCCCAGAGTTGGCTTTACTTCTATGCTTGTAATTCCAACATCAAGTGCGTTTGATTTTAGCGCTTGTGTTTTTGTTCCAACAATATCAATTCCGGATGGGCAGTTTGGCAAACTATCTGTTGGCCCGAGGAACTTGCTCAACGCAAGCAGTTTCTTTATTGTTGAGATGGTGAATTGTTCAGTATCACAATAACTATATCCTGTATTATACTCTGAGTCACATTCCTGTACTCCAATATCGCTCCAGCCCCAAGCGAGTTTTATTTTTGGCACTCCTTCTGCGCCGGTTACTCCTTTCTTTCCGTCAACATCGCAGCTGGCCCTTATTGGAGCAACGCATGGGTAAGTGTTTGGTCCGCAGTCAACGAATTCGTATGAGTCAAAGAGCAAGTGGAATTTCTTTACGTAGTTTCTCTTTGAGGCGATATTCAAATCTTCGTACTTGATTTCCGCCAAGGTTTCACTTGATCCGTTTGGTTTGAATAAATTTTCAAGGAAGTTTCCTCCTCCGCAGTCATCGCCGAAGAGTCCGCCTAAAAATCCGCTATCCTCATCATCGCACAGCTCTCCTCTTGCTATTGCATTATCTTTCACATACCCATAATCATATTTCTTGTTGTAAACATTTTCATCAGCGCTAACAGTGAGTACTCCAACGAATGGCTGGTAGCGGCTCTTAGTCATTTTCTTTGCTGGATTACTGAAGTTTAATTCTCTTAATTCAACAGTACCAACAGTCGCAGTCATTGCTTGCGAATTATATAAGTAATTGCCTGTGTAATCCGCGCCTGTGCTTGAAGAACTGGATGAGCTTGAAGTGTATGAATCGCTTACGCTAGTTCCAGCATATCTATCAATATCATAAGTTACATCATTTGATAGTGCCTGGTCAAATACTATTCCGTCAGGGCTGTTTAGTGTAACACCATTCTTCTTTATGTGTATTAATGGTACTGTGAAAGTCGCTTTGTAATCAACAGGAGTGTCTTTTCCTTGTGACCACTCAAGGAAGAAGCTTGTAGCCGCGCCCATTAGCGCTCCGCCCATTCCAGAGTTAGCAAAGCTTCCAGCCATGTAAGGCAATCCAACCTGCATTATATTTCCTAAGCCGCCGGAGTTTGAGCCAAATATTCCGCTTGTACTTGTATTCACAGTAGTTGAGCCCGAGTAAGAATCCGCAGAAGTTGCGAGGAGGAAGTTTGCTGCTGAAGACAATGTGAAATCTGCTGCCCACATGCTACCTGAAACAACAGTCTTTATTTTGTGATCTAAAGAATCAACTATAAAAGATTCTCCGCTAATTCTATTTGTCCACTGCTCATATGTTGGATTAGCCATTGTATAATACTGCTCTTTAGTATAACCATTCATAGATAATGTTGGATAAACTCCTGAAATGTCATTTCCAACTCTATAATCAGCTCCCGCAATTGAAACCTTTGAAGCTGATGACACGGCTGATTTCGCTTGGTCAACAGTAACCTTGTACTTTGACGCATCAACTGTTTTGGCTTCTTTAACTACTTCTTTTACGTCCTTATCCACCTTAACTGAGAACAATTTTTCTCCGCTAACAGCAACATCAAAGTTAAGCGCATTTCCAAGTGTCTTTCTGGTTTCCTCAACCGTTTTATTGTACTCGCCTGCCGCAGTATTGTATTTTCCAACAACAGTGTCAACTTCTGAATTGAAGTGTGTAGTAGTTTTTTCATTTATCTGGTCAACACTTATTGTAGCAAGCTGAGCTTGTCCTTCAAGATCAGCAATAAATGCCTGTCTCTTTGGACTTAAGTCAGTCTCAACTGCCACAGCCTTTTCATTGTATTCCTTTTCTTTTGACTCGGCATCGGAACTAAGTTTTGCAACAGCATTTGCCTTTTCAGTTACAATCTTGAGGCATTCAACCTTGCATGAAGCAACACTAGTTTTACATTCCTTTCCGGCAGGGTTGCTATACTTCGCGGTGCACGCTGAATCACACATGTTTGTTGGAGAGCTGCTTACGTTTGCTGCTACACCAAAATCGTCATTAGGATCTTCCTTTGTTAAATCAAGTTTAGCAGGATCTGGAACTGGTTTGTATCCGCTTACTGCACAGGTTTTGTCAATTGGTCCGGCTTTACTTTCAGCCACAGGAATTGCCCTAACAACGCCCGTTGCAGGCTCTTTATATCCAGTCAGCCATCTCCAGAACCTCTTGTACCAAGGAAGTTGAGATTGATATTGAACTGCAGGCGAATCAGGATTTCCATATACTCCGCTTTGCATTCTCTTTGTCTGATCAGGAAGATTTGTTCTTACATCCTGAGTAGCTTTTGATGGATTGCTGCTATTACTCCACTTCCCGCTCTTAACGTATCCGGCAATTCCGCCAACAAGTCCGCCTATGAGTGCTGAGCGTAGTAGTTTGTCCATATCATACGGTATTGTTCCTGTTACCTGTACTGTGAGTGTTCTTTCTGCGCATTCATTTCGCAAGTATCCCATATCGCTTCCATCAAAGTTGTTGAATGGGGAATCAAATACATCAAACTCGTATCTGCTTAATCTAAGGCATGCATCTTTCTCTTCCGCAAGTATTTTTACATTGTCAACTATTTCGAGGGTTGTTCCTTGTTGTCTTGCGAGTATTAATACATTGTACATTCCAGGTAGTTGTCCTTCTGATGTTGTTACTTTAATATCTTTTGATTCTCCCGCGTTTAGTGAGAAGATTGATTCAGACAAAGCTCCTTGTAAGTCACCAGAATCAAGCTGTATATCAGTTTTGAATTTGCATGTGTTGTTTATTGAGAAGCTTCCTTCTCCCGGCTGGTCAATTTGTACAAGGTCGCTTCCAATTACAAGGCACTCTTGTATGTTTTCATAATCTAAATTATACTTTAATTCAGCCGTCAACTTCTGCGCTTTTGAGTCAGTGGAGTTTGATGCTTCAAATACTATTGTTCCTGTAGCGACTCCCGAGCCGCCTGCCGCAGGAGTGAATTTCACTGTTACTGGAACTTTTTCGCCGGCATCAACAGTTGATTTGATTGATTTTGCGTATGCTGAACCTAGTTCTACTTGTGCTGTTCTGTATTGTAAGTTAAATGTTCCCGCTACTCCTGTTGCTGAGTTAATTGATGCTCCAAGGTTTCGTAAAGCAACTGGTTTAGTTCCAGCTGTTGTTGTTACTGTGCAGTTGTTTACTACTTCAAGTCCAATCTCAATCTGGTTTCCGCGTGTTACTTGCGTCCAATCATTTTTGCTTATTTGTAAGCATGATGGGTTATCAACATCTTTTCCTAGGCCCACTCTTATTTTTGCAGGGATTTCTTTTACCCATTCTTTTCCTTGTGAGCCAACAGTGATTTGGAATGCCGCTTCAAGGTCATCAGCAGTAGGGATTGTTTTTGCTGATACTACAGCGAATTCAACTTCTTCATAGTCTTGTGATTTTATTACGAGTCCAACATAGTTATTGAACCAATTCTCTATTTGCATTTCATCAAGCAGTCCTTTTAGTTTTCCGCTCAGTGCGATGCTTTTAATTGTAAGGTCAAGCCCTGTTTTGTTGTCAATTCTTACTGTCTTCTTGTCAATTGAATTTGACTGCGGATTTACTGTGAATGTGAGGGAAGCGGGTGCTACATCAACAACATCTTCAGCAACACTAAATTCATTCACGTAAGTTTCATATTCGGGCTGCTCTATTTGCAGCTTCAATTTTTCTCCAGGCATTGATGCGGGGATTGTTATGGTTACTGCGCCGAGTTTATTTGTAACTTTACTTATCAAAAGAACCCCAAATCTATCATATAACTTAACAGCTGCTCCTTCAACTTCAAGGCCCGTATCAGCATCAAGCGCTTTCACGGTTATTTGCTGTACTCTTCCGGCGATTATTTTGTCCATAGTGTCAACGAATTTTCCGTCGCTCATGTACTGGATTTTCATTTTCTTGCTTGCGGCAATATTAATTGTAAATGGTTTTTCAAATATTAATGAGCTTCCGTCTCTTATCTTTAAATCAATTGTGCCCGCGCCGACTTTCTTTGGAGTAACATTTAGCGAGGAAATGCTGATTGAGGAGTTTCTTATGAAGTTAAATGTATCAATCCAGTCAGTCTTGTATCCGTTAATGTTTCCGTCTCTTTGCACATAGCTTGGAGTCATTAAAGAATATCTGCCGAAGAATAAATTCTGTTCAGGGTTGTCAATCATTGTTCTTGCATTATCAAATCCAACTAACGAGTTGTTCATTACTTTTATTGAAACAGTGTATGGAGTATTGTTCTTTGCGTCAAATGCTTCTGTGAAGCTCTGAGTGAAATTATCAGGGTCAGTGTAAGTTGCTGTTATGCAAAAGGATCTCTCTTGTGAAGGGCTATCGCAGATTGTTTCTGTTCCAACTGTGATGTATTCTTCTTTTGTTGAAGCGTAGAGTTCCTCTTTGAGGTTGTGCTGGTTTTGTGATGTTCCAAATTCAGCGTCGTATGGATCTCTTTCGTATCCGCCGCTCATTGCACCCCATGCTCTGAATCCAACATCGAGTCTGTCTTCCGCCTGCGCGATTTGCTTTACTTTTACTTTTATTCCAACAATAATTTTTCCTTTTTCAAAAGTTCCGCCGTCCCAAACAACATTCGCCCACTTGCTTTCCTCAAGGTTTAGGTACTTTGAGTCAACATTATCATATCCTTTTGGAGGATTATATGTTGCGCCTGTAATAATTGTCTTCTTTCCTGGAGCAATTACATCTTTAATAAACAATTTATCAAGCTCTGTCTTTGAAATATTTGCTTTTCCAACTCTTGCAAAGAATCCCACCTGATCATAATCCTTAGGAACAGTTATTTCAAAGAGTGCAGTGTATTCTTGTCCTGCTTCTACTTGTATTACTGAGGATTCTCCCTTGAAGAATCCAAGAGGCCTTACAACGAGCTGCTCTGCGGGAGGTTTTAGTAATGTGATATCAAACGCGATTGTTCCTTCTCCTATTACTTGCTTAGGAAGTGTGGTATATGATTCATATCCTTCTTTCTTAATTACCGCGTAAACCATTTTGTCAGCTTTAACATTGAACTCAATTGTTCCGTCAACATTCTCTATTAGTCTCTTTGATGATACTGGGGTTGTTGCTACTCCGCTTGGAACATAATTATCAAATAATTGTACTTCCGAGAACTGGAGAGGCTCCAAGTCAACGTTTGTTACTTTAATTTTTACTGCGCCCATTGGGATTTCGATGCGCACAACAAAGTCAGCGCCCGCTGTTTTAACATTTACCTCTCTTGCTTCGCTCCATCCGGAGTACTTTGCTTTGAACGCGAATACTCTAAATGTTTCTCCTGCAATTGAATCCCTTACTGGGTTCCATTCAGCGTAACCATTCAAGTCAGTTATTTTTTCAATGTAAGGCAGTTTATATTCTTCATCAACTTTGCTTGCGAAGAGCGCGACTTTTGCAAATGATACCGCTTTTCCGTCCTGATCAAGCACTTGTACTCTTACTCTCTGTCCGCATGTGCTGTCAGTTTTCTTCATTGTGAGTACAATTGTGTCGCCGATGTTAACGTCTTTTCCTACTCCGCAGTAGCCGTCTTTTGTTGCTGAAACATAGTAGCTTCCGCTTTCAGCGAGTTCGAAAGTCGCCTGTCCGCCGTCGTTTGAATCTTTATTAAATACTCCCTGAAGCGAGCCGCCGGCAGTTTTAATTGCAAGCTCAACATTTGCTCCGCTTAGCACTGATGAACCTTCTCTTGTTCTAACATTAATTATTCCGATTATGCTTTTCTCCATCGCGATATCAACAGAGGCTTGTGTGCTCTCAGAAACGCTAACTCTTGTGCTTTCTTTTGCTTTGTATCCCTGTTCTTGTCTTACTTTAAAGAAATAATCTCCTTCGAGGAGTTCAAATATTGCTTGTCCGTTTGATACTTGTTTTGAATCCTGGGGCAAGTAACTGTTTCCTGTGCTAAATGCCTGCACAGTTATGTTTTCAGTGATAAGCGCGCCATTTAATTTGAGGCTTACTGTTGCCTTGCCCTTTACTTTTGGCTGGCTTGAGGCAAGATTAATTGTCTTTGACATATCGCTTGAGAGCATCTGGAAGGAAGTTGCCTCGTACTTTGGAGAAGTAACGCTTACTGTTAGTGTCCCGCATTCTTCTTCAGAATAAGTTACGTTTGTGGTTCCTGTGTATATTGTCTGATTTCCGGGAGCCGCAACATTTCTTGAGCAGCTGAATGCAAGGGTTACTTCCCCTGTTGCGATTTCTCCGCTCTCTGTCTTAAATATTATTGACTTTGTTCCAAGGAACCCGGCAGGTCCAGGAAGCGCGATTTCAACTACTTTATCAAACTCATCAATTACTATAGCGGTTCTTTTTGTTTTTGCGTCCTTTGTCGCGGTTATTGCTATTTCGGAGTTATAGGGCACACTTATTGGAGCGATTAATCCGAATATATCGGTAGTATAGTCCCCGATTCCCTCAAGTGTAACAGTTGCTCCCTCTACAGGAGTTCTCTCGGAGTTATCAAGCACTACGCTTAATTTTAGTACTGCCTGCGATTGCCCTAAGCCCATTCCGCCCGCAAGAGTATATCCAACGAACAATAAAATGAGGAAAATTATTATCAAAAATAGCGCAAAGCTTGGGATTACATTATCAATCGGATCAATTATTTTGTAAACAGGGATGTGAGCGTCAACTTTATCCCAGAAGCCGTACCACTTCTCTTCTCCGCCGTAATATATGTCTTTGAGTTTTTCGCCCAAGCCCATTAAAATCACAAATTAACTTTTTAACTTTTCTTGATTCGTATAAAAATTATGTTCTCACTATATAAATACCTTTCCCCAGAGCTTTTTTCATTCTATAAACAAAAACTTTTGTCAATTTTCTCCCAAAATAATGCGCTTAAACCCGAAATTAATGCTAGTTTAACCTAGCCCGCTCATCCCCTCGCTAATTTTGAAAGCTGCTCCATTAATCCGAAGAGGTTGTTCTTCCCCTCAACCACTGAAAGCCCTAATGCTTCCTTTGGCCAATACTCAATTATCATCGGCAGTGAAATTTCAACTATAAAAGCGAGCGCCACCGCAACGATTATTAAAAAAATAATTATTTTCATGTCAAACATTACATTTCTTTTTTTCAAAAAATCCGCTTGGAGCGCAAAACCCATTTTTGTTCCTGCGTAAGTCGCTATTAGCGAGGGAATAAAATAAAGGAATATCGCGGCATTCTTATCCGCCCCTAACTGAAAACCAAATAAGAGCATCGGGATGAATGCAAGGTAGCCAAAAAATATTGTTCCCGCTAAAAATGCCGCGATTGTGACGCCAGTGAATGGAATTTCAACAAAGAAATTCGGCGACGGAGTAAAATAGGAATAAGTAAATCCGCCGAGCAGGCAAATCATCGCGATTAGAAGCATCATTAATGGTTTTACTTCCAAATAATCACCAAAAATTTTTTTGCTCAACCTGGCATTTCAAAACATGTCCAGGATTTTGAGTCTTTGTTTTATTAAACTTTTAGAAATTAAAAAATTAAAAATAAAAAATTAATTTGTTTTAGCGCGCTCTTCACTTAACAAACCCGGCTTCGTTCCAAACAAGGTCGCCCGCATCATTAGCGCATGCGTTATTCTTCGCAACTTCTTTTATAACATCTTCAAGAACAATCGCACTCGGGTTATATCCAAGTAATTGTATTACGCTTCCAGCATTTGATGTTCCAATAGTAGCGCCAGTTGTTACTGCCTCTGGTTTTATTGCCATTGCTTTGCCGGATATTGATGCTCCTTTGTTAGCAACGCTAAACGCTAGCGCCCCGTTTTGTCTGTAATAATAAACACCTTTCATTGATAGTGGCGCAGCCTGTTGTCCTATTGTGAGCACGAATCTGCCCGAGCTGGCTAATGAATCTTCCCCAATAATTGTTCCGTTAGAGTACCATTTTATGAGTGGGGCTTTGTCATGGAGTATTGCACCATTATCGCTTGACCAGTATGAGAGCGCAGTTTCGTAAGGGTTTAGCGTCACGCTGAACAAAACTGGAACTCTCTTGTAAAAGAAATATTCTCCAGAACTTGTGCCCTGTTCAACTATCGCTCCCCTTGCTGTGCTGTTCACAGGAATTGCTCTTACTAAATCAGTTCCTGTTGAGGCAGTGGCGTCATCGCTTGAGATTGGAGCAAAGTCGCTCTTCAATAGAACATTATCAACTGCTTTTGCGGGAACTTTTTCCATTGTCTTGTTTGCCAAAGTAACATCAATTGTCGCTGTCTCGCTTCCGAGTTTGAAATCCATTTCCAAATCATATCTTCCAATCTCAGTAGTGCTTGCATTAAATTTGAAAGGATATTCCTTCGCGCCAGTAACTACAGTCTCCATGAACTTCTCTTCTAATGGTTTGAATTCCTTTACTTGTGTGAGGTAAACTGTTTTATTTACATCCTTATTATACTTTCCTCTTGCGAGGCTGAATGTTCCAAGTTTGTGTATATTATTTAACTTTGGATTCTGCACGTAAACCAATTCCTGGTCTTGTATTGAAACATCGTCGCTGTCATACACTCCTTTTCTTAATCTTGCGTGGCTTGACATCCATTCAACCACAGACGGCTGTATTGTCATTGAAGCAGCTCCGCACCAGTTTGAAAGTGTGCAGCTTGAGCCGTTCTTATTACAGTCCCCGCTTCCAGAGGAAATATTTTCAGCAACTTTTTTCAGCAGTTCATTGTATCTGTCAAGTGACATGTAATACATATTATTTGTTCCTTTTGTCATCGCAAGGTCGCCTGTGAATACAGAATCATACGTTTTATTGTAATCCACTTCAAGAAGTATTTTGCTAAAATCAGCCGCATTTGCTTTTTTTATCTTCTCAAATACTGAGGACATTAAAGATAAAGCCTCATCACCCTGTGCAACTATAGCTTTCCTCTCTTCATCAGTAGTGAAAGCGGTTGTTGGTATTTTATATACCCCGCTTTCAAGCACAAATCCGCTTGTTTCATTCTTGAAGAAATTCAAATCATCCTTGTTGCACATTTTTATCGCGCTTGTTCCGGCGGCGGAGTAGAGTTTTGCGAGCTGTACCCCTTGCGCAGCAGTGTTTTCGCTCGCAAGTTTATTTATTTCATTAACTTGGTTTAGTAAGAATACTTGTAATTGCTGTGAACTGCAGAAGTTCTTCAAGCAGTAATCTGAAAGTGTCTGCCCCTTCATGTCTTTTGCTGTTGTTTTGATTAAATCAAATCCGTATAATCTGTTCTTTTCAGCGCAGTCATTTGGTTTCACAGTGGCACTTCCAAGGAGCTCTTTTGCTCTTGCAAGATTTATAACGCATCCTGGAATATCCTTTAAAACAGCGTCAAGTTTCTTCTGGTCAAGTGTATCCGCGGTTAATTTGAGTTCAGCCGCTTTTGCTTTGAACTTCGCTTCGCATCCAAGTATATCAGTAACCGAAACCACTTTGCATCTTGCTTTTGCTTCTGCTTCTTTTGCCGTTGCGCTTGCTGTTGTATCAATCCACTTGAATCCCACTTGTGTAATTAAAACGCTTAATGGCCATGAGAGCTGCGCTGATTCAAAGTTAATTGTTCGTGATACTTTTCCCTCAACAGGCAACCCCTGTATTAATAGGCATTCAGAAGTCATATTTGCTCTGTTTACTTCTACCCACAAGTTAGCTCCTTGCGTATTGTTTATTAGTGAGCCTGAACTCATTGTTGTCACTGTGATTATTGCGCCTCCTGTCTGCTCTGGACTTATCTTTGTTAGCACAGTTATGCTATCAAGTAATCCGCAGCTCGCTTTTGCCGAACCAAGGTCAGTTTTCTTTGTTTCATTTGCCTTATTTGTAAAATAATAATTATCATAAGTTGGGTAGTATGGGCTTACTGTTGATGGCGCAGGTCCGATTTTTAGCGCAGTTGGCTCTGCTTGGTAAATATAAACATCATTCACATATCTGTCTTCAGGCACTGCTCCGCCGTTTGCCGGGTCCCTAGTTTTCCAGTAGCCGTAAATATCAAGCGCGTTTCTATTCTGGCAGTCAGCAGGTTTCGCGTTTGGGTCGCCCCAGTTGATTGCAGAGTCAATGCTTTCTGTTAGCCCCCAGATGTTGCTAATAGTTAGAGGGAATGTCATGCATTGGTTTGAACCGTATTGGTTTGTGTATGAAACATTCAAGTTTCCGTATACATTCATTCTTGCATCTGTTTGTGTCATCCAGTTTCTTAGCGAGCCAATGTTTTGGAATAATCCGTATGAGCCTCTTCTGTTATCAAAGAGTTTTGCCTGCGGATTGTATTGCGCGCTTGGCATTATATCAAATTCAACTTTTTCAACTGAGCGTGTGTTTTCATATTCAACTGTTCTGTTTCTTGACCTTGAGCCGGCTATAAGAGAACAGCTTTGTACCGCGCATCCGTTTGATGTTATTCCGCTTCCGCCGTATGTATTGTAATAACTCCCGTACGAGTTTCCTGCGCTTCCCCCAAGTCCGCCGTACGCGCTTGTTCCATACAGTCCCCCTCCATAAGCGCTTGCGCCGTACATTCCGCCATATGCGCTTCCATATCCTCCAAGTCCGCTTGCGCCGCTGTAAAGGTCAGGCGCCGAGCATTCAATTGTCGCAACATTGTTTCCTCTTGCGAGCTGTACTCCCGAATCATAACAATAATTGTATACTGCGTATGTCTGCGGTCTCTGTACGAATGAGTTAAGGTTAAGTTCTGTCATGTTTGTTGATATGCAGTCAGTATCAACATCCCCAAGTCTTCTGATTTTTACGCTTACTTCAGATACTTTCTTCTTTCCAGTGTCAACGCCGACTATTTTTCCGTTTACTTTTATTTTGTAAGTTCCAAGCACATATCCCGCGGTCACAGGAACATTTTGTTCGGATTCTTTTGATATTGTGAATGTTGTTTCTCCTACACTTATTCTTGAGTCAACATCCATTTGTATTTCAACGTCTCCGGCACAATTATTCTTAATTGTAAAGTTGCCCTGTCCGGTGCCGCTTGCTCCCGCCCCGAAAGAATTGCCATATCCCGCGCCATACCCTGCGGAACCATATGCGCCCATGTTGAGTCCGTTCATGTAAGACATATCATAGGGAGCGCTTCTTTGTGTGAATCCGCCGTAGCTTGCGCTTGTGAGTGAGCCGCCGTATCCGCCTGTTCCGTAGCCGCCGGCATATGGCGAGTACATGCTATTTTGTATCATTCCCGCGCCTGTGTTCCAAGGCAATATATCAAGTATTATTCCTCCATCAGGTTTTGTTATTTCAACGCACTTTGAAAGGTTGCTCATTGTTGTAGTTGCTTTTATTTGTGTTTCAACTTTTTCCTCAACATTTTCATCAAGGAAATTTTTTCCAGTTAAGCTTATAGTGAAGTTTTGTGTTCCTGACGCGATTGATGGGTTTGGAACGAATGTGAGTGTTATTTCCTGCTCCGCGCTTGCGGCAAGGATGTCAGCAACTCTTGCGTACTTATCACTTAATGAAACACTTTTGAATCCTATTCCTGAGATATTTACTGTTCCGAATTTTGCCGCTTCGCTTAATTTAGCCTCAAGGTTGTGGAGTGCTACTGGAGTATCTTCCGCTGTGCAATTATTTGTAACTAGAATTGTTTTTGACTGTTCTGTGCTTGCTGTAATAAATTCAGCAACAGCGGGTTCAACGCTCATGCATTTTCCGCCGTCAAGGTATCCAGGAAGTGAAAGTCTTATGCTTACAGGGAGTTCGGTTGAGAAGCCCGTTCCCGCATCAGCAACTTCAGTGTTAATTAGTATTACTCCGCTAAGATCCTTTGGCGCTGTTAAATTATACGCGATACTCTTTAGTTTTATGCTTACTTGGTAGTTGCGGTCTTTTCCTGAATCAATTATTGTTGAGTTCTCCATTCCAATTACTTTCACATCAACGTAATCTTTCATGTCGCCGTTTATCACAGCTCCAAGAACTTTAACATCTTTTGCGGTGCTGTTTAGTATGCTTAGCCCCATAGTAATTGCTTTTACATCCCCGATTTTTATTGTTTCGCTGATTGATGGAGGAGTGATTCTTAGTAGCGCCTTGTCAACAGCGGTGTCTATTACAACATCATCATATCCTTCTTTTTGCGCAGTAATTCTTATTGCTGTTCCGATTTCCTGTCCAGAGAGCTCGTAAGTCGCAAGCCCGTCGCTTGTTGTTTGCGTCTTGCCAATTATTTTTCCGTCAGCTCTTATTGTTATCAGCGCTCCTTCAATTGAAGTATTTGCATCGGTGTAAGCGTCAAAGAACATTGTGTTTGTTATGAAGGGGATTATAACTTTTGGCACAAAGTCAAGGTAGAATGTTTTGTTCTGCGCAACATTTACAGTAATTGTTTCATCAAGCTTGTATTCAGAGCCCGCAATTATTGATAGTCTCACAGCGCTAGAACCGCTTGCTTTTGGAGTGAAAATTATTTTCACTTGCATTGGCGCATCTACCCCGATTGGAGAGAGTGGCACTCGCGAGCCAAGCACTTGGTCGGCCCCGTTAATGCTTAGTGAATTTATCTCAAGCGCTTTTCCTTCAACACTAAGTTCTGCGCCGCTAATTGTTTTTCCGCTGAAGTTTGTGAGGTCAACCGTGAGCATGTATTGTACATCTTTTTTTGCCTGTATTGTTCCGCTTACATATTTCTTTCTTCCAATATCAGAACCAGTTAATGGTTCGATGCTCATTGATTTGCAAAATCCAAGTGCTGAGCACATGCTTCCTGCCCCGAGTGCAAGCGGTCTCTTTTTAGCGGTAGTATAAAGTTCGTTTTGTGTTGGTGTTGCGGCAGGGTCTCTTAGAACTGTTGACCCTTTTGCCCAGCCTCTATAATAAATATCAAGCGGTTTATTCGGATCAGTTTCAGTAACAGTGATTTCCGCTTCTATTTCATAAGTTCCTTCCACAGGGTTTTTCCAAACAGAATTAATCCACTTAGCGTCGCCTGTCGTTAAATTCTTCTGGTCGGTTTCGTATCCGCTTGGAGGAGTATAAGTATTTCCTTTTGTAACTTTTCCAAAAGAATAAACATTGCTAATGTAAAGTCCGTCTTCTTCCATTAAATTTATTTTTCCATTAACCGCTTGTCCTGTTCTAATATGCAAACCAGCTTCAGAGAATGTTCCCTTTGGCACTTGTAATTTTGATTTTATTGTGTAAGTTCCTTGCGTGATTGATGAGGAAGAATTTGCATCTCCAGCGAGTACTTCGCTCCCGCTTAGTATTTCAATCGGGTAAGCTTGCAGCGGCGCCCCCTTGCTTATGAGTACGATTTCTTTTTCAGTAGTTCCATTTGCAATAGGGTAGATTGCCGAAGTAAAGTATTTTGAGTATGCTGTGCTTTCTACAACAAAATAAATTTTTCGGTCCGCGCGTATATTAAATTCCGCTATTCCGTCAGTGTTTGTTAAAATTGAGCTTGCTTCCTGCACTCCTGTAAAATAATTCATCGCTTTTACGCTCACTCCGCTTAAAACATTCTTTGCAGGGTCAAGCACTTTCACTCTTATTGTTCCAGTTCCAATATCAAATATTACTTCAAGTATGCTCTGCTTTCTCGGCTCGATTTGGATTGTGGTTGAGTTGACGCTTCCAAATCCTTCCTTTGAAACATTTGCAAGGTAAGCTTTTCCTAATTCTAAATTAAAGAATTCCGCTCTTCCGCCAGTATCAGTTGTTTTTTCCGCAACAACAGGCTCTGCTGACGCATCAATTTTTTTTAGTATTACTCTCGCGTTCTCAACAGGACTCTTTGCCCCGTCAGTTACTTTTACGAGCAGAGAATTGCTTCTTGCGGGATCAACTTTTTCAAGGAATACTTCAGCGGTGTCTCCTGAAGCTGCCGCGTTTGTTTCGCCCGTGAAATAATCAGGGTGCTCTGCTGACACAATATAATTTGAGTTCTGCGGAACTTTGAAAACAATTTGCCCGGTTGCTCCTGTCATCTTTGTCTGAATATCATTGCTGTTTGTAACTGATGTGAGGCTTACTTGCGCTCCCGAAACAGGGAGTTTTGTTGCATTATCTTTTACCAAAACAGTAATTATTGCGCTAGCCGCTTTTGTCATTGTGGCAACGAATGTTGTTGACTGATCTTTTAGAATATCTTTTACCTCAGTGATTCCAAGTTTGCTTCCGTCATAAGTAGAATAATTTCCGCTCGGGTCCGTTACAAGCAAATAATATTTCTTGACAGTAAGTCCTTCAAAGTTCACAACATTTGTTCCTGTCGTTATTTTTTCCGTTGCGAGTGTTCCATCGGCAGGAACGAGCTGTACCCTAATTCCAGCGGGCAAATTTGTGTCGGCCTGCAATAGAACAAGCGCTTTACCAGTCTGTACCTCGGCGAGTTTTACGGTTATTGCGCTGTTTCCAGAGAATGATGCTGTTGTTGAAACTAAATCATAATTCTGAAGCGAGATTATTTCTACTGAAACGCATGATTCTTTTACGCTTGCAGTAAATTCCCCGTTTGCATAAGTAGCAAGTTGTTCATCCTCATTAGTTCCGCTGCATTTGTATTTTACCGAGCCGGTTCCTGAGATTTTTAATCCATCGGCGGTCTTTAGATAAACAGCTTTTGATATCATCGCGTCTTCAAGACTAAGAACCATTTCCTCTTCAGTGTTTCCGTTTAAGGTTATTGATTGTACTTTTCCCGAGTACTTATCTTTATCAACTTTTACTGAATATTCGCCGTTAGGAAGAGAGAACGCAACTTTTCCGTCAACTCCGGAGAGCATATCCGCCACCTGTGTTGAGTCAGCCGCGCTAAGCACTATAACTGAAGCGCCCTCAACTGCCGCGCCAGTATTGTTTTTTACTACAAGTGAAAGAGTGGAATTTGCTCCCGCAGTCAAAAAGAAAGCGATTAGGAGTATTACTACTATTATTACTAGTATAGCTAAAGGAAAAGTAGGGATGTTTTTGTCTTCAAGCGAATCAACCATGCCCCCAATTGCGGGTACTTTCTCCGCAAGCGCGTCAACAAAGCCGTACCACTTGTCTTCAAGAGAGTAGTATGCATCTTTTAGAGGATTATTTGCGCCCATTAATAACCACTTAGCTATGAAAAAAACACTTTTTCACTTTGCTTAATTGATATAATATATTCTTTCAGGCTTTATTAACTTAACTTTAAGCTCATCAAATTTGAATTCAGAGCATTAATTTTGTTTCTTTGAAGATTATTTTCACTTCGCCCCCTAAAACACTAAAAAAACAATTTCTAGATATTGCTTTTGATTTTTAGCTGCAACTTGAGGGGGTGGAAGTACAGATTCTGGACGGAGTTGAATGTTTGTTTGCCTCATCAAAGCTTCTATCTTCTATTCGAATAATAAAAACATCCGTGGGGATAGCGCTTCCATCATCAAAAGTTCCTCTTACAATATACGCGGGGTTAATTTCCTTAAAAGCAATTTCCGCTGAAATAAATTCTACCTGCCCGCACCCTAAATAAGCATCTCCGCTCGAACCCGCGCCTGTCGAGCCGTTAATTTTTGCTGTTCTCTCGGCGCCTGGTCTAATATCAAGCGTATAAAATCCGCAGTCCGAAACATAGTCCATATATTTTCCTCCTGACGCTCCTCTTTTGTCGCCCGCGCCAGGTTCATAATAAACAGAGAGACCGGCTAGTCCCATATTTGCGGAGGTTGGCGTTATTGTTGGAGAACTTGTTCCTGTTGGGAAAAGCGGAGCTGTGCTTGCTTGGGGAGCGGAGATTGGAATATCCTCCACAGTGAATACATTTGCGCCCGCTCCTGCCTGGCATAAGTTTTCTACTGTGTATGCCCATAATCCTTCTTTTCCAGCTGACATAGTCGGTGCCGAAAAATATGTTGTTTGCCCCGCCGTGTTCGCCGCAAGAGTGACAACTGATTCCCCCACAGAAACCGGACAACCCTTGCCAGTCCAATCCACAGTGCTACTTGCCTTATTAGGATCATTATTCGGCGCACAGGAGTTTGAACAGAATCCAAGCCTATAACTCGCGATTTTTGAGTGCGCGTTTTGAATTACTTTTGCGGCATCGCTCGCTTCTTTTAAAACTTTAAAATACCTTAGAGGAATATAAACTTTTATATTTGTTTTTGGGAGTATCGCCATTTTTATCTCTTCTCCAGTGACAATATCACGAACAACAATTCTTGGAAGTAGTTCATACGCAGCATCGCTTAAATTATTCAGAGGAATATTAAAGTAAAATGTTCCAAGCGGACAGGAAGAATCATCGCATCCCACTACTTCCAAAAAATCCGTGTTTACAAGTACGCTTTGCATTGCAGCCGCCATCGCAACTTTTGCGGTTTGTATTTCGCTTGGCTTAACATCAAGCTGTACGCTGTATCTCCCGTAAGTATCTCCGCGGAATTGTGAAATCGTGTTTTCTGAAACATATTCAAGAACCGCCTGGAATTGATTTGTTGACCCTTGGGTCAATAGAATATTTTCCTGAAAATTCTGCCTTAGTTCAGGAACGGTGGTTCCGGGGGAAATAATTGCGCCAGTAGCAGGGTCTTTTCTGAATGTGAATAACGCAAAACTCTTTTGTCCGCTTAGTGCTTCAGTGTTTGACGCGGTTAAGTAACTCTCCATTCTTTCTCTAAAATTATAATTGAATGTTTGTAACGCATCAGCTCTTGCGATATTCGCAGCATCCGCGAGCTGGTAATTGCTTAGCATGTTGTATACCTGTCTGCTTGTTTTTTCTTCTGTCGTCACAAGAGTATTTGTGAGTACAACCGAAGTCATTAGTAGTATTACGGCAACGATTGCCGAGAACATGTTAAAGCCGCGCTCGCTCTTAAAAAAACCGAGTATTTTTTTATTGCCCAAGAATTTTTTAGCCATAGAACAAAAAAGAAAGGCTTTTCTTAGTTAAAAGGATTTCGGGGGAGAGTAAAAAACTCTATCTTCTTACAGGCACAGGGACCGCCACAGCCGCTGTTTGTGTCGCGGTTGGCTGTATATTTGGAGAGAGGTCTCTGCATACAATCTGCCAGAAGGAGAGTGTTTTCTCAAATTTCTTTGCTCCGCTGTCTGAAACATTGAATATTTCCTTGAACGCCGATAAAGGTATTTTCTTATCGGTCGGATTTCTTTTAGCAAGGAGTGACTCTACTTTTGTACGCAATATTCCTTTGAATTCTTTTTCTTCCGCTTTCAAGTTAGGGTATATTTCTGCCCAGTCATAGAGCAGCACCGCAAGCACGAGTCCTTCTTCAGCTCCATTTATCATTAGTCTTGGATTCTTGCTGTCAAGCTTTGTGTAAGCAGAAACAAGGTTTCCAATATTTGTATCTTTTATTATTTCTAAATGTTTCTTCTGCTCTGCTTCTGTATAAGGATAGTCCTTTACTTCCGCCATTTTTTTCTTTGCCGCCCCGACATCCGCCTTTAAGTTCCACAAATTCAGCGGTCTTTCTTCCGGAGGCTTCTCTTTTGGAGAGATTTTTGTGTACAATAAATATTCTCCCTTGCCGGAGTTTATTCTCTTTGTTTCATTATCTTTATCAGTTTTATCCTTTATCTCATTGAACACAGTCACCCACTCAGAATTGTATTCTTTTGTAATCTTAATTTCGTATTCGTGATCTTTTGATAAAGTCTGATTTGGAACTTTATTGAACTGAGTTTTTGGGTCCTTCTTCATATCATCAGTTCCAGTTGTTACTGCTTTATTGAGCGCCTGCTCTCCAATGTAATTCGCAAGGTATGATGCGCCAAGTCCGAGTCCGATATTTCTTACTCCTGAGAGCGCTTTTCTTCCAATATTCTTTGTTGCCTGTGTAAATCCGCTCTTCTCAAGGAGTTTCTCCATATCTTTTTGCGCAGAAGTATCCATCATATTAGCAAGTTTCTTCAGCTGTTCATCAGTAACTTTGGTTAGTTTTGGTTTTGTTGCTAAATAATCATCAATAAGGCTCTGCACTGTTGATGTTGAGCTCACTGATTTGCCGTTAAATGCTTTTGCTTTTAGTTCCGCATCAGCAACGCTTAATCCTTCATTAGCCACAAACCAATCTTTTATTCTCTGACCATTTGCATTTAGTGCTGTGGTTGTACCCACAGTATCAACAGTAGTTATCAAGTCAGATGCGGCTACTGGGGCGCTGACTGTTGTTCCAGGACTTCCAGGTATGTGTTTAACAGCTGCCTCAAGTTCAACTTTTAATCCCGCGTACGTTGATGCTTTTCCCGCTCTTGCAATCTCATCAAGCTCTGAAGCAAATACTGTTTCAGCTGCTGATCTCAAATTTGATCCAGGAGGGAATTGCTCAATTAATTTATCCAAGCTTAATTTTGGGTCCGCCCCGACAAGCATGTGCATATAGGATGAGCTGTCAGCAAGCCTTGGCTTAAAAAGAACTTCAATTGTTTTTGCATCAGCGGCTTCCACTGCTTTTGCCGCTGCCTCAGCGAAAGATACCCCGTTCTTTGTGCTTGCATAAGTTGTTCTTGAGAGCGAGAACTTTCCACTTGGATTTGTTTTAAACTCTTCCTGCGCTGCCTTAATCATTGATTCAGTGATTGTTTCTTCGTATTGTTTTGCGAGCGATGCTTTCAATTTTAATAGTGATTCTCCATCAAGAGCATATGCTCCTGTTCCTGCTGAGCTTAGTGATTCAATGAATTGCTGTGCCATCGCCTCCGAGTTCTCGCGTGCAAATGCAGATACTCCAGCAGGGATGCTTGTTCCTTTTATTGCGGCGCCAATTTTTTGTGTTGTTGAAACTGAAGGGTCAACTGTCCCTGTCGCATCAAGCCCTGCCGCGGTGTAAGTCTCTCCCATCTGCCCCAGTCTGCTTGCAAGATTAAATCCGCTGTATTTTTGTACCCCAAGCGGCCAACTAGATAATGTTTTTCCACCGAGTGTAGTATAAGTTTTTAGTACTGAATCAGTAATTATTTTCAAATTGCTTGGACCCGCTTTTTGTCCTGGGAGTTCTTCCTGGAAGCCGAATATTGATTTAGCAATATCACCGATTATTGGGATATTCTTCACTGGCTCTACTAGCCCGTCAAAGAATCTGAAGAACTCTTTTAGCATATCACTATTCGCGGCGAGGTCTGATTTGTAATTTGTAAATGCAGGAACAACACAGTCAAATATTGGAGCAATTGCTATTCCAATTAGTGCGCCGGGTGTGGTTACTGCCGCAAGTCCCGCTGAAACCGCCGCGCACTTTGGCAAGTATTGTGTTAGTACCGCGTTTGCTTTGATGTTTTTCATTTTGTCGCTGAATGCAGGAGTATTATCATATCCACTTTGGTCAGTGAAAATTACACAATTATCTATTAGTCCTTTTCTTTTTTGCGATTCAATATAAGGCCCAAACTCAAGTTCGTCTTTTCCCTGCGCCCATGTAATAACAAAGTATCCCGAGTAATCATCCGTGCTCTTCTTTCCGCCTTCGCAAATGTATTTCACAAGGTCATCAGGGTGTAAAGTTCCAGTCTGCAGTGTCACAGTTTTTCTTGATGATGCATCAGTTCCTTCTCCCTGGTTCGCGTTTCTTACTCCAATATCAAATGTTCCTTTTGCGCTTGCGTAGAGCGGTCTTTTATCGGTTGTAGTTGCTTCTGGTTTGTCAAAATCTCCCGGGCTTACGCAGATTTTAATATTTCTGTAATAACTGTATCCTTTTGCTCCAGTGTATTTGTATAATTCTATTGGATAATTGATTGAGGTTTCATCAAATGCTCCTCCTCCTTTGATTGTCGCATGATAATATTCAGTTTTCTTGTTTCTTGTATCCGCTTCATTAACTGTTGTCTTAACATCAGTTGCGGTGCTGGTTGTCGAAACTGGTATTGCTTTTACCACATCAGCGAAACTTATTTTTTCAACTCTTTCATCAAGCGCGCTTGTTGTTGCTGGAGGTGCGGGAGGGATTGGTGGTGTTGGCGGAGTAACAATTTTTCCAGCCTCTTTGTTTGTTGCTGTGCTGTCAACTGTCGGAATAGTGGACGCAGGGTTAGTTGTTAGTGTTGTTCCTGTTGTTGTAGTTGTTGCTTGAGCGCTTGGCTTGATTTTTGGTCCCTTATCATCATCATTTGTCGCGCTTACTGTGATTGTTCTAATTCCAGTCAAGCTCTCCCCTGGCGTTACGCTGAATTTCAAATCTTCAGGGAAGTTAGAATAAAGTGTTCCTTCTACGCATGACTGCTGTGTTGTACCGCTTGTTTTTACCATCGTTATTTTTGAATCATTTAACAGCTCAATTTTTCTGCTCCCGCTTGTGCCGGGGTCAGTTAGTTTTACGCATGAGAACATTTCTCCGTTTCGAACTAAACAGTTGCTTCCAAAGTTTCCTGCGAGTGAATCGCCGACCATTTTGATTATTTGCTGGCTGAATGCGTCTTTTGCGCCTGGAGAAGTTTTGTTAAAAGAATTATCTACAGTTACTGTAATTGTTTTTCTCTCGTCTCCCGATACGCACATCATTGCTAGAGCGCCTGATAATCCTCCCTGAACTAACTTTAATTTTGCCCCATTGCCCGCCGCAATTCTATTGTCAGATTTGTATCTTGATTTGGAGAGGGCTTTTGCAATATCTTGTAGTGCTGGTTCCGCTTCAATCGTTGTGAGCCAAGTGCCGTATTCTTTTCCAGGGTCAAGTCCCTCATCAATTGGATTAAAGTTTGATACATTTACCATTGATTCCTGGCATTGTTTTGTTACAAGTCTTGGTGTCTGGCTGTTTGTTCTAATCATTAGTATTGGTGTTCTTAGCGCAACATCATTTACTCCGCTCATTCTAAATGCGCCCGTGATTGTTAGTTCGTAGTATCCGCATCCAGCGATTTGCGGGTCAAGGAATACTACTCTGTCATACCCTCCAAGCGCTCTCATCTTTAGTAGCGAGGATTCAACAAGCATTGGCTCTACAATGAATCCGGTTGATTCAAGTGTTTCCCTAAATGGTGTTGTTGATGCACCCTCAAGCGCGCTTGAGTTTAATTCTTTCTGTAGTACTCCAGGGGAGAGTGTATCAGCCTGCAAGTATAACTTAATATTCACTTCATCCATTCCGAGTTCTTCAAATGTGCATGCGCCTTGGGCTATGCATGGATTTTTGTCTTCAACCCCGCCAGCAGCCCCGTATCCAGCAGCGGCAGCTCTTGATGAGATTTTTCTCACAGCAGCAGCAATGTATCTTGCCGCGCTTATTCCATCACAATAATTTTCTGCGCAGTTAGGGGTTCCGCTTAACGCCGCGGTTTTAGGGACCATTACTTGTTGTTTCTTATCTCCCTCGCCGCAGACATTCACATTAGTTTGATTTGCCTTTGTAACTTCTTCTTCTCTTAAATTTCCAGTTTTAATATTAATGAAGAATGGTTTTGAGGAGATTGGTGTTTGGCTTACTTCAGTTATTCCGTTTACTGTTACGCCGTAGTGTTCTCTCTTTAGATTTGGTATTGCGGAGATTACTGTCATTGGAACAATTACATTTTGCCCCGGAGAGATTGAGATTTGCGGCAGTGAGAGCATTACTGAGCTTGCAACTCCAGGCACGCCATAGTAAGGATTAACAGGGAGTAATGGATTCACGGTGGTTTGATTTACTCTCTCCTGATTTACGCCAGCAGGCGTGGCAGAAATTACGCGTACTGGTTCAGCACAATTATTTGTAATAGAAATTTTCTTCGCGATTTGTCCTCCAGCTTCAGGGAGCACATATCCCCACATTCCAGCTCCCGCATCATTTGAGGAGAGGATTGCGGTTAAGCAATTGTATCCTGAATAAAAGATTGTTACATAAATTTCGCCAAGAGCTTGCCCTGAACCATAACCATAGCTGGAATTATTGTAACCAGTGTTGTAATTGTTGTTGTAATTATAATTAGTATTTGCGCCGTAATAATTCGGGTTGTAGGAATTTAGTGTACTAGCGCCGCTGTAATAATTATTATTGTACCCTGAAGAGTTTGTGTAATTGCCGCCGTACGCATTGTATGTGTTTCCATAGTAGCTATTTCCATTATAATTTCCATTGTAGTAATTGTATGAGCCGTACTGGTCATACTGTCCCGCGCGGTTATTGAGTCGTCCCATTCTCCCGTTGATTATTATTTTTGCCCTTACTGGCTCTGAAACTTTGCTGCTTGCTTTTGCGAATGCGATTTTTGAGAGCCCCTGTCCAACATCAAGGCTTACTGTTCCGGGCGGCTCAATTGTTAAGTCAACATTTGAGCCAGAGGCATATTCTTTGTCAACTGTGAATGTAATATTCTCAACAGGGAATGAGGAGATGTTGCTTACAAAGAATTGCTGCGCGGCGGTTGCCTTTTGCGCTGTACTGCTTTGCGCAAGCCACAAAGTTAACTGTGAAGGATAACTTAGCGCGAACATTGGATTTATTGTTCTAACATTCACATTGAGTGTTTTCTTCAGGTAATTTGAATCATAAGTTAATTGGTAGCCGAATATTTGCTCGCGCACATTTCCTCTGCTGATTAAGTTTGTTACATTAATTGAAAGATTCTTTGTTTCTCCCGGCTGCATATCAATTGTCGCATCCCCGTCAACAATTATCATTGAGCCTCTTGTCATTTCCTTTATCGGTCTTCTAAGTGTTAGATAAATTGCCTGGTCGCAGTGGTTTGTTACTTCAATTACATCCCCTTCGGTTGATTGCTGCTCCCCAAGAACACTAATTGAGAGTGTTGTAGGATTCATTACAAGGCAGCTTGGGTCAAGTTTTCTATTATACATCATGTGGAGCGTTGAGATTACTTTTGTAATGAATTTTCCCTCCACCATTCCTGAAATTGTGAGTGTGGCAGTTTCATCCGCGGTATCCTCAAGCGCGCCAGTGTAAGTTACTGTAATTTGCACCGGCTGTTTTTGGTTAGGGCTCATTGCGGGAGGGGCGATTATGCTTACTTTGAATTTAGCGCTCTGTGTTGTCGCAACTGATTCGCCAAGAGAAGTTGCTATAGAGTCCGCTTCCATATCAGTTTGAACAGAGATATTTTGTATTGTGAAATCAGAGTTATTTGTCAAGTCCTCTGAAAGGCTTAGTGTTTTTTGCCCCTGCGGCATTTTTGCTTCAATTGTATCAGTGAATGTTAAAACATTTTGTATTGTCACAAGTATTGGCGCCGAATTTGTGGCATATCCCGCAGCGGATACTTCAACAGTATATACTCCTACCGAAAGGTCATTTTGTATTCTATAATAACCATTCTTTCCTTTTCCATCACTTGCGTCGCCAATTACACTCTTAACTATTTTCCCTTCCTTATCAATTATTTTCACAAGCGCGTTAGTTACTCCTGCTAGTCCCGAGTCAGCAACTTTTACAGTGAAATTCTTTCCTGCCATTATTTGTGATTCTGACAAGTCAATTAGAAGTGTTTTCTCATTTACCGCTTTGAATAAAATATTTTTGTCAATTGATTCTTTTCCCACAGCCATTACTTTTATCGACATCGCCCCAGGAGCATTAGCAGTAAAGTAAAATCTTGTTTTTTCTTTTCCATCCTTACTCACAGTAAGAGCCGCCGCGGCCGTTTTTGAGCCGGTCACTTTTGCATCAGTTTCCCTTACAAAATTAAATGTCCCTGTTTGCGTTGAGCTAAAATCAATATTTGAGTCCGAGCGCACAGTAACCTGAACATAATCCGCTTCCGCAGAGCTTACTTGCACCTCAAGTCCGTATGTTTTGCCGACAAGCGCCTCAAACCCTCTTGAGTCAATGAAATTTTCAGCATCATCAACGAAGTTTGTTGTTATGCATAAATTAGTATTGCATTCAGGCAGGGATTCGTAAAGTGTTAATTCTTGCAGGCTTGTTTCCGCGTACAATCCATTTCGTGTATCAACATATGCGCTTGTTCCTAGCGTAGTGTCCTGCGGCGTGCGGTAGTATTCTCCATCAACTATTGACCATGCCCTGTAATGCAATTGTAATTTTCCTTCAGTGAAATCTTCCGCTCGTAGTTTTACTTTTACGATGTGTGTTCCTTGCGGAGATGAAATTACTCCTTCTACCCATTTGCTTTTTTCTCCCGCAAGAGTGCTATTTGCCCTATCAATTGCTTCGTTTCCCGGTTCAGGAGTAGGAGAATAAGAATATGCGAGCGCGCTTTCGGCTCCTGCGAAACTTATATCAAAAATCCCCACTCTTTCTGATTCAACGAAGGTAGTGTTATCAGAGCCTGTTCTAAAATGCACTCCTCCTTTTGTAGCCGCCTTTGGATAAGCAACGCTGAATTTTGCCCAGTAGAACGCACCAGGAGTTATTCCTCTTACAACTTCTCCATTCTCATTCTCAAGCCCGACAAACTCCATTGTGGGAGAGAGTTCTGCGGGGTCTTTTGAATAAACCATTACTTCAACATAGTCTTTTCCTTTTACTGTAACATTTTCAGTGAAAATATTTCCATCAGCGAGAAGTACCTGTACTTCAACTACCTCTCTTTGCTCCGCGTCAAAGAATGCGCGAGAGGAGAATAAGTTTCCGTCAAATAATATTGTTCCGTCAAGTCCCGCAATTGTCGCGTCTCCCAAAATATCTCTCCCGTATGAATCCGTGAATCTCATTTCAAGAATATTTGGTTTTTTCTGCATCACAAGCACAACTTTTTTCTCAGCATCAGTTGCTTTTACTTCAGCATTAATTGTCGCTTCAAGCACTTCAGTTGAGCCGTATATTTGGTAAGTTTTTCCAACACTAACTTTCATTTCAGCGTACCCAGCAAAACTGGTTTCTGTTCCTGTTGCGGCGTATGGAAGTTTGTTTCCGTCAAGTATTTGATATACTTCGACTTTCACCCCGTTTACTGGAACCCCTTTAGCGTCAACAGAAAATATTTCAAGTATTGACGCATTAGTTGAAGTCACTCTGTCCATTGTGAGGCGCACATCATCGGTTGAGCTAACCGCAACTTTTTCTCGCACAGGAAGGTATCCTTCTTTTTGCGCAATCACATAAATATTTTCAAGAGGATCAAGCCCATTAAAGTCAAATCCGGAGGTAGTTGTTATTCCTTCGCCAAATAGCGCCAAGTTTTCTCTAAATATCTGCACTTTTGCGCCGTCAACTCCGAATCCTGACTGGGCGTCAAGAACAGTAATGTGGAGTTTTTTTCCGCCCTGCTCAAGAACAACATCAATTCTGTCTTCTTGTTTTCTTATCGTATATCCTGCGCCTTCCTTATCAGAGTCATAAGTTAAATACCCTAATTTTTCAACAATTACCCTTAATGGTTTTCCTGTATCAACCGGACCCGCTACCGACCCTTGTGCAGTATAGTCGCTAAAAATTATATTCGAAGTTGTTTTGTCATACACAGTTACTTTTGCGTCATCAATTGCTTTCCCGTCAGCGTCAGCAACATTAATCATTAGTGCCGCTTTTCCAACGAAGCTTTGGTTTGAGGGTTCAAGCGCGATTTCTTTCACTTCGCCCTCTCTAAAAACAACCTGCTGTTCGTAAGGGTTATACCCTTCAGCAGTAATTTTTAGAAGAACTGTTACTCCCTGCGGAACAGTGGTTTTTTTGTATAATCCGTTCGCGTCTCCGTCAAGTTTGTATTGTAAATCCGCGCTTAGTGTGACAAGGACATTTGCGCCAGTAATAATCGTATTTGTTTCTTTATCAGTGATTCTTATTTTTGCTTCGGTTCCCTCATAAGCTTTTGAGAAGGATAATTTTGGAACATTATTTTCCTCTCCGATTGTGAACATTACTGAATTCGGCTGGTATCCTTCAATAGAAGCGGTGATTGTTATTTGCTCTCCATTATAGAGTCCGCGTAAAAGATTAATTTTTTGCCCGTCATTCGCTAGGCCCTCAAATAGTGCTTGTCCCTGGCTGTCGGTAATTGAAAGTCTTACATTATTTAGAGCCGAGCCGTCAGCGCTCTTAAGAGAAAGTGTTAATTGGCTTACATCCGTGCCGTGGTAAGTTATTCCAACAGTGAGGAGCACAAGTATTGCTACTATTATAGCTATTGTTACTACAAAACTTGGTATTCCGCGGTTCTCAAAAAAATCAGAGTATTTGTATACTGGCAGTCCCTTGCCGTCAAGAAAGTCAAGCGTGTCAAAGTACCTATCCTCTGCTTTGGTATATATCCCAGCGAGTTTTTCTGAAATCAATTTCCCCACCCAAGTGCCAAAACGACTTTTTTCGTCAAAAAGCGCTAGTTATGCGCCTTAACTTATTTCTTAACTCTAATTAATTATATTATTCCCGACTTAATAAACCTTCTTAAAAGGGGGAAAACACTTACCGTAAGTTCTCATTCTTCCTTCGCCGAATAATAAAACCAAATCACATACACTCCGAGGATGTAAAAGAAGAGCACTATTCTAAACATTAGGTCGTGCGCAAGCTCTACCGTTGCAACATTTTGAGAAAGTATTAGGTTTGCGGTCACAACAAGACGAATTATGTTAAAAACTACTCCCGCAATTACCGCAATTACAATTCCGCAGAGTTTTTTTCGCCAACTAATTCCAAAACTTGCGAGGATTGCGGCTACTAACACTATTATTTCTAATACTCCAGTGCATAACCACGAAATTATTATTTGTTTATCATTCGCAAGGAAAGAATAGCATGTGCTTTCTACATCAATTCCCGCCCAGCTTGTTTCAATACACGAAAGAGCACCAATTGCCTTTGTGCTAATTCCTTCAGTATAGAGAATTGAGGATAAAGTTAGCCCTGTTGTTTCCTTAAAAAATTGCTGTGGAATTACACCAACAATTCCTGTAATTACGAGGTAAAATAACGCAAAACCAAGTACAAAGAAAGCGAATTGTTTTGTCTGGCTTGCGCGGATATTCTTCATTTGCGCTTCATAATAATTTTTAATCAAGCCAGCCACTCCCGCGCTGTGCACTCTCTTCCCGCCAGAAGAATGCGCTTTTTTCCTTATGCTCATGCCAAAAATAAGATTTTTTAGGTTTATTAACTTGCTCATCAGGTTTTTATATTTCATTTCCCCAGTATAATCGCAGTAAACTTGTACGTGGTGTTTTAATTGAAGATTGGCGGATTCAAAGTAGGAGATTTCGTAGTAAAGGATGTGGGCGGCAAGCGCGCGCTTATCTTTGACTGCAAGAATTGTGTTTACTCTGCATCAATTGCGGAGGATCATCACTGCCGCTTTCACACAATAAAGGTACTACAGGAAGTTGAGGCGGACAAAGTTGTCCTTGCGGAAGTTTATGAGCGTGTGTATGAGAATACTCAGACAAAAATGCTAATGGAAGTAGCAAATCTTTCCCAGAGGTTAGCGATTGAGGGAATTTGGAGTTATAATCATTTAGGAAAACCCGCGAAGGAATGCGAGCAGTTTTTTCCTGAGCGCCACCAGGTAATTGTTAGAATCGCAAATGACTTAATCAGTTATGACCCGCTCCTCTCTTACCTCTCGCTCTTGCAGGAGTTAAGAAAAGAAGAAGAAAAAATGAGGCAGGGGGAAGGAATATATGTTGCGTGCTCCGAGCCCTACATCGCGACTCTTGTTGAGCTGAAAAACCGTTTCGAAACTCTTCTCTTAATAATTCACGCGAAAAAAATTCTCACTGAATTAAAAGAAATGCCCGAAACAAGCGTGATTTATAAATCACTTTTCGAGGCGGATATTAAACCAAGTTTTATTGGCTCAAAACTTTCTTTTGCGGGAATGGAGAACTATGAGCTCCTTGATGAGTATCAGGTAAAAGAATCCCAAGTTCAAATACTTGCGGACCCTGATAAGGTTGAGCACTTGTATTATGTAAATCCCCCTGAATACTCGCTCGCGCCTGACCAGTATTTTGTTTTAAGTAAAACGAGAGAAATAGTTGCTTCATACAAACCTGGAAGAACTTCTCTCTCGACAGTTGCTACTTCAAGAAGATACTTTGAGAGATTATACGAATCAACAATAAAGGAAATCGCTGCGTACAGTAAAATTCCGCTCTCCCCAGAGGACATGTCTTCGCTCGCGAAAGTTGTTGCGCGCTACACAGTAGGGTATGGAATTTTAGAAGTCCTGCTAAATGATAGAAAAATTACTGATGTTTATATTGATTCGCCGATTGGCTCGCGCCCGATTTATATTGTGCACTCTGATTATGGCCAGTGCCAAACAAATATTACTTTCACTGAGAACGAAGCAAATTCTTTAATTTCAAAATTAAGGGCGATGTCAGCAAGACCCTTTGATGAAGCCCACCCAGTACTTGATTTTGATTTGCCTGATCTTGAGACTCGTGTCGCGGTTATTGGCCCCCCGCTCACCCCATCAAGTTATGGTTTTGCGTTTAGACTGCACAAAATTACTCCGTGGACTCTTGAACAATTTATTGATGTGAGTTACATTAATCCTCTCGCCGCAGGCCTATTAAGCTTCTTTGTGGATATGCAGGCAACAACCCTCATCGCGGGTTCGCGCGGGAGCGGAAAAACTTCTCTCTTGCAGGCAGTAATGCTTGAAATTCCGCAGAACAATAGAATAATTGTTCAGGAAGATACTCTTGAGCTTCCGGTTCCCCATATGAAGGAAATTGGGTTTAATATTCAAAGACTAAAGACCCGCTCGCCGATTAGTGTTTCAAAAACAGAAACCGAAGTTGATCCTGCGGAGGCACTAAGAACCGCACTTCGTTTAGGTGACTCTGCGCTTGTTATCGGGGAAGTGCGCTCAAAGGAAGCAAAAGTTTTATACGAAGCTATGCGTGTTGGTGCTGCGGGCAATGTTGTACTTGGAACAATTCACGCTGACTCCGCGTACTCTGTTTGGGACAGAGTTGTAAATGATTTGGGTGTCCCAACAACTTCCTTCAAAGCTACTGATATTGTTGTTGTTGCGCGCCCGATAAGATTTAAAGGAAGCCTTGTGAGGCATAGGAGAATTGTTGAGATTACTGAAGTAAAGAAGCACTGGAATAATGACCCTTCGGATGAAGGGGGACTCCTTGACTTGATGACATATGATGCGACAAAAGACACTCTTGAGTTAATGGAGGATAATTTGAAGGAAAGTGATTTGTTCCAGAAAATTCAGAAAACTAGCGGGCTTGGTGTTGAGGAAATTTGGGCGGAGATACGTTTGCGCGGCAACGCAAAACTTTTCCTTGTTGAGCAAAAAAATGCGCTTTCTCTTTCTTCGCTTCTTGAAGCGGAGCACACAAGCTACTGCACAGGAAAATTACTTTTAATGAAGGAATTAATGATTGAGGAGAGCGGAAAAGTTAATTACGACCAGCTTCTTGGAATGTGGAAGAATTGGATTAACACAATAATTGTTCCAAGGCTAAAGAAAGAAAAAGAAGAAGCCGCGAAAGTTAAGAAAGCGACTGCTGCGAATGAAGAATGATTAGTTCTTCATTTGAGATAAACTGATTGCACAATAAACTACTAAAAAAGGCATTATAAAAAAAATAGCCAAACCAATAAGCTCAGCAACTATTGAAACATATGCCACATTTATTGAGCTGAGATAAAGAAGACTGCTACAGAAACCAAAAACTAAAGAAATAATTACTTTGAGTTTTGTAAACCTAAAATCCATACAAGACTAAGTGAGTTTTATTTATTTAATAATTATCTTAGTCTCACAGTCTCAAGATTTCTAATTGCAGAAGTACTTATCCCGAATTTCTGCGCAACGTATTTTGAGAACTCTACGCTTCTCTGCGGGTCGCCGTGGTTCACCAAAATCTTTTTTGGCTTTGGCTTTAATGAGGACAAATATCCTATGAGCTGGTTAAAATCCGCGTGACCCGAGAATCCGTCAATTGTTTCTACTCTCATCTTAACATCAAGTTTTTTTGTTTTCCCATTATCAGAGATTGGCATGCTTTTCATCCCCTGCTGTATTTTTCTCCCGAATGTTCCTTCAGCCAAATACCCAACGAAAACTAATGTGTTTGAAGGATTTTCCGCAAGCCTGTGGAAATAATCAATCACGGGTCCGCCGTTCATCATTCCGCTTGTTGAAATTATTACTGCTCCGCTTCCGTTGCAGATTTTCTCGCGGTCTTCTCGTTTTGCTTCCTTAAATATAGGCGAATCAAAAGGAGAATCGTTTGTTAGAATTCTTTTCTCAAGACTTTGTCTCAAAAACTCGGGGTATGCTGTGTGTATTGCACTAGCTTCTCGTACCATCCCGTCAACATAAATACTATTTTTCTCATTGAGCACTCCTCTTTTGTATGCATCCTCAATTACCATGCATATTTCCTGCCCTCTTCCAACCCCAAAAACCGGGATTAAAACATTTCCGCCGAACTGCGTAGTTTCCTGTATAATATCAAGTAATTTTTGCTCCGCTTCCTGCCTTGTTATCTGTACCGCATCTTTCGCCCCGTATGTGCTTTCAATTATTAGTGTTTCTATTCGCGGGTATCGAATATCAATATTATCAAATAATCTTGTCATTCCAAATTTTATGTCCGCGCTATAAACCAAATTATGCAACCCTTCGCCAATATTCAAATGAACCGAGCTTGAACCGAGAATATGAGAGGCATTGTGAAGAGTTAATCGAACATCAGGGGCAATATCAGTTACTTCGCGGTACTCTCGCGGGATTGTGTGGAGCAGAGTATTCTTTACATCCGCTTCTGCATACGGGGCGGTTTTTTCCTGCGCAACACTAACATCAAGATAATCAAATTGAAGTAATGTCATTAAGTCTCTTGTGGGTTCTGTGCAGTAAACCGGTCCGTCATAACCCATTTTGAATATGAATGGCAATAGTCCCGTGTGGTCTGAGTGCGCGTGTGAAATTACTATCGCATCAATTTCGCTCAAAGGGTAACCAAGTGAATCAATGTATGGATACGGGTCATCATTGCTGTGGTTTAGTCCAGCATCAAGAAGAACTTTTGTCGAATCAGTTTCAAGCAGCATGCAGCTTCTTCCAACTTCGCGAAATCCGCCGAGTGCCGTGAATCTAATCCACTGGCGTTTTGTTTCCGCTTTCTCCGCATAAATTTGCTCCGCGGTTTTTAAGAGGAATTTTTTTCTCTCATCCGCGTGCTTGTATAAGTGTTTTCTAATTCCGGTTAAGATATCAGATTTTGATGTTGGCGCGCGAAGTATGCGCGGTGTCCATCCTGTTTCCATTATTATTCTTTTTGAGAGCTCCCCGCCTTTTCCAATTACAAGCCCTTTTTTTACGGCTTCAATTATTACCTCGCTAAATGGCTCTTCAAAATAAATATCTTTTATTTCGGCTTCCTTTGGAACCATCTCAATTATTTTTTTCTTTGCCTGCTCCACATTGCTCAAAAGCGATTTATCGGTTCTGATATTCACTCTTTTTTTGAGTTCAAATGCGATTTTTGAAACCAAATTCTCCGTGCCGAAGAATGCTTCGGGGTTTTTAGTGTAAATAACTACTTCGGGCCCTTCCATCTCTATTTTGGTTACCCCGCACCGGTCAGGAATTATTTTTTTTGCGATTTCGTTTATTTCTTCTAATATTTTTATTTTTTGCACCATACTAAGTCAAGTCCCTTTTTTTATTTTTTTTGGATTAAATTTTCAGCGGAATTTTCTACCCCGCAAAAATAAATTAAATTTTGTCTGATTTTTTTGTGCTTCTTAAAAGCGTTTGTCATTTTTGTCTAACTAAAAAATATTTATGTAAAGGTTTTCTTTTCTTATTTTAGAACTTCGCTGATTTTGCGAAATTTATTTTTACTTTGCCGATGGATTTCTCAACTTCTTTTGCATCAAGCTGCCTGTATCCTTTCTTATCAATAACAACAACGGTGATTGTTTTTCCGCCTGTGTAAATATCCCTGTTTTTTGCCGACATTACTGCTTTTACTCCAAGGTCAAGTGCAGCGTCTCTCTCAATTCCTTCTTTGTATTCTGAATCAAGTGTTGAGATTGCAAAATCAGAGCCGCTTCCTGTTACAGCATATTTCTTTTTCTCGGATACTCCTCCAAATGGATCAACTTCGTATAGTTCTGGCGCATTATTTACTCCACCTATTATTGGAGCAAAAATAAATGGGTAATATCTGTTTCCGTTTAGAACATTTGATAAAAGTGAAGCAACTGCTTTTGGAGTTATTTTTGTTCCGCGTTCAACTTCATAAAGCGCTGCCTGCGCTTTTAGAAATCTTATTAATGTTAGCGCATCTCCAACTCCGCCCGCGATTGTAAGTCCGACAAAATCAGTTATGGGGTAAACTTTTTGCGCTTCTTCATCCGCGACAACGCTCCCCATTGTGGCCTGCTGGTCCGCGGCAAGTAAAACAAAATCAGTTCCAACAATTCCAACTGTAGTGGTTCCAGTCTTTTTTCCCTCTACTTTTATATTAGGGTTAACAGGAGTAGTTCCCGTGTCAAGCCTATATCTTTCGCTGATTAGGCTTATGGGTAATCCTTCTATTTCTCGGTAGTGATTCATAATAACCAACTAATAAAATGAAACTAAAGGCATTTTCAAGAAAGCAGTTTCTAATTAACTTGCATTCAAAAACCTTTAAAAAGGTATTTACTTGCCCCCTGCCCAAAGCAGTTTTCTTCAATTAATCTTAGAAAGATCACTTCTTGAAAGTTTTGTCCCGCTTTCGCTCATCGCCATTGCGATAAATTCTCGCGCCCTTTTTCTTGAGAGAGGATTATCTCTTTCAAGAACAAAGTAATGATGTATGCGCACTCCTTCTTTCGCTTTTCTTTTTGACACCGCATCAGTTCCTGCGTTATAAAAATCAAATGAACTTACCATTAAATCAACAAGTGCGCCGTCACCTGCGCTTTTAAGAATCTCAAGATTTGATTTGTAATTTTTCACTAAGTTGGCTCTTGCGAGTTTTCGTGCAGCGCCAAGTCCAACAAATTTATCTGTTCCAAGGAATAGTTTTCTTTTGCCAGCCATCTGCCGCATCCAGGATTCACGTTCAGTCGCAAGCTCTTCTACAAGCGAGTTATTTGCCCCAGATGGATTTTTTCTCAATTGCGCAAGTTCACGGTCAATTTGCGCTATCCTGTTTCTTGGACCTTTTGTTGCGTTCCAATAATTCATCCATTTTACAGCTTTTGTTGAATTAATTTTGTCACGCATTGTGGGAGCCTTGCTTTTTATTGAATGAATTCTGTGCGCAACCGCTTTTTCGCGCTGCTCTTTTGCGCGCATCTCGTGACCCTCCGCGCGTTCATCAATTAGCCTAACAAATTTTTCCGCTTCTGCCTCATTGAGCGGATGCATATTCATGCCCGGCAAAAAAAGCTGTTTTGGTTTGCTCCTGACCTCTTTGAAATAATTCTCAAAGAAGCGTGCGCTCATTCTTTCATGGCTTGCCTCAATTTCGCGTTCTCTTGCTCTTCCCAAGTATTCCTTGCTTGCTCTTGCGGATTCATCAGGAGTAAACCCTTCTTTTTTAATTTGTTTTAGCAATTTGGCGTATTCCCTTCTTTTTGGACTGCGTGCTTTTTTCCACCTTGCGGGCAGATTTTTTGCAGTGCTTGCCATTCTTCTTAAATTCATAAAGATAATTAAGACAAACCACATTTATATTTCTAATGCAAACGCCTCAACCGCCATAAACAACCCGCAACTATTTATAACCGCAGAAAGTTAAACAAACAGTCTTCAATGAACTTTAACCAAATCCATCGGGATAACAATATCATGATTAGTTATATTTGTTGCTCTTCCTGTTACTCCGCTTACTTCCGTTCTATTATCAAGACAAACTTTTAAATCATTTCCTTCGCAGCTCGCAATTAGATTCACTATATCGTACCCAAAAGCGGACATAAAATTTGGTTCCTTGCCGTACATCGCACGGTATTCCTGCTTAAACTCCTCGCTGTTGCCCGGAGCGGAGAAGGCGAATTGGTTAGTGTAAAAGGTTATATTTGGGGATTGCGCTTGTGTATCCGGATCGGACTGTACATTTGATACCTCGATTATAGGAATATTAAAATCCAGTTCCTGTACTTTTCTCAATAATGCCAAAGATTCACTCGGAGGGGTTGGAACAAATAGTAATGCCCCCGGATTTTTCTGCTGTGCCTTTGTAAGTATAGTCGAGAAATCAGTTTCGTTTGGGGCATAGGATTCGTTGAAAACTATTTCTTTTCCCTGCTGTGCGGCAAGCTCCAATATCTTCTCGTCAACAGATTGCGCGTACTCATCTTTTCGATAAATCACGGCGAGGCGGTTTGCATTCTTTAGCGGCGAAATGGGATTCTCAAAAGCGGGCATTGCAAAGTGATTCGCATCAGTATAATACCTATAAGCATACTCATTCGTGATGTTGTTCGCGGCGCTCTGCGTAATCACCACTCCCTTCTTGTCGTCCCTCGCCAGCTTGGCTAGCGGCACACTTACCACGCTTAATGATGTTACATAAACATCAATATCCTGCATCTTCATTTTTTGATAAGCGCTTATCCCGTCTGCGGCATTTCCTTTGCTGTCCTCATAAATTATATCCAATTCGGAGTGATTCTTCAGAGCAATTTCCATTCCGTTCTTCATGCTTTCCCCCCAAACAGATGAGGGCCCGCTTAGCGCAAGGATTGCGCCGATTTTTGTTGTTTCATTTGGTGCAGAGGGTTGTGCGCCAAAGAAATATATTCCAGCAAGGATTGCAATGATTATTACTGCAAGTGCGCCCAGGAAAAGCATTTTATTTTTCATTTAGTATCATCATCAAGAATTTAGTGGAAAGGAAATATAAATCCTCTTTAAATTATTTTATTTCCTCAAGTACCCCGTTTTTTACCTGCACAGAGATTAGCGATATGTGGGATTCCTGGTTTTGGTCAAAGGAAATTTCTCCGTTTAAACCATTAACTTTGATTTCATGCAAAGCATCAATCGGTTTTTTCCCGCTCTTTTGTATCGCATCAAGTATTTGTACTGTGTCATACCCAAACGGCGCGCTCCAGTCCGGCTGACGGTTGTATTTGTTAAAATAGTTTTGCGAGAATTCGCTTGAGGTTTTTGTAAGGAGAGTTGATTTTGGAACTGTTGCGTAAATGCTCTTAAATAAATCCCCTACTTTGGAGATTACATAATTGCTTGTCATATTTTGGTTTGATATAAGAATAAGCTTCTTCCCGAGTTCTTCGCGCTGTTCTAATATATTCACTCCGTGAATATCATACCCGACTGTATAAACAACTCCTGAATTTGAGTCAGAAATTTTTGATAGACTTGTTCTAAAATCGCTTTCACCTATCTCAAAACTTTCTTGCAAGGGAATGCTGCCGCCGAAAATATTTTTGAACTGTTGTTTTATTGCGTCGCCGTATTCGTCATGGATTGTGAGTGTGGAAATATTATCAAAACCTTCTTTGTTCGCAAGTTCCGCTGCTTTTGTAGCATAATCCTCCGCAGTAGGGAAGAGTCTAAAGGAGTTCTTGCTTTTTTGCGTAAAACTATCTGCAGTTACCGCAGTTGCAAGAATTGGCTTATCATACGAATCAGCCACGCTTAAAAGAGGCATTGCCGCAAGACTTGTAATAGATACAATAATATCAATGTCCTGTGTATCAAGAAGTTTCTTTGCCCCCGTTACGCTTGCCGTGGCGATTGACTGATTATCTTCAAAGTATAAATCAATATTTTGGCCGAACTTTTCTTTTGCTAAAAGTATTCCATTTTGAAAATCAATTCCGGTTGAAGCGGAAGGACCAGTGAGCGGCACAATTACTGCAACTTGTAATTTTTTTGTTTCCTGCGGTTGTGTGCAGCCGAGAATAAGAAGAAAAATAAATATGGAAGCCAGCGCTAAAGCAATTTTTTTCGTCCCAACACCTAGTATAGCAGTAATCCCAATTAGTATAAAAATCTCCCTTCATCCTACGGACCGAATTTTTAAATGAATTCAATCAGCGGATCTTGACCCGTCAAGTTACCCTCATTTTCCGCCCTCGCCCTGCAGCCAATGCATTCAGGTTTCAGTTTTTTTGAAACTCTTTTTCTATTTTTTATAATCTTATGCGATAAAGCTTTTTTCAGCGCATTTTTATCTTTCAGAAAATTCGCCAAAACCGATGAATTCCCAGAACATGCCTGAATATCACCAGTCGGTCTGAAGTAAAGCGAGTTATTGTAATATTGACAGGCGTGCGTGAAATGCGGGAGTATGATTTTTTTGGCGGCATAAACCTTGCCCGTTTGTTTTATTATGCTTTGAATTTCTTTTTTCGATAAATCCATTCCTTTACAGGACACTTCAAGAATTGGTTTTATTTTATTTTTCTTGCAAAATTCCAAAAATTCCTGCACAAGGTGAACGTTTTGTTTCCTAACAAAATTTCCAAGACAGAATAAGGGGGCTTTGTAACCCGCTTTTTCCACCTTTTTTATTCCCAAAGTAAGTTTTTTCACAGTGCCTGTCCCTGCGCCGATTAATTGTGCCTGAATTTTTTGTTCTTCCTTATCTTCCAAATCTCCTATGTTTAATTTACCAAGTATTTCCACTTTGCGGCTAAAAAAATTCTTTGCCTGTTTGTTTGTAATTAAAATCAGGTTCGAGCAAAGACTGCATTTTATTCCTTTTTCCCAGCAAAATAAAATTGCCTCATTTATGTGCGGCCAAAGCAATGGCTCTCCCCCCAAGAAATGAACGCACCGTGGTTTTGTGGCATTAACGATTTTCTTGAACAGGCCGTAATCAAATTCAAGGGTTTCATTGAGCCTATCCCCCATATAACAGCCAGGGCACCTTAAATTGCATTTAGTTGTAACTTCAAACATAATATTCTTAATCATGGGATAACACAGCAAACAGTAACGGCAACCAACATAAAATTACTTAATACTCCCAAATAAATATACTTCGTCCTCCGAAATGGCACGCGGAAGGGTTCTCATTTCATATGAAGCATCAGATTTTTTGTTTTTTATTTATTTAATCTCATTTTTTAAAAAGTGTTGTATTGTCCCTTACTGCTTTTAGTGTTACTGTGCCGGTGTTTTCGTCAAATGAATATAATGAGAATGGCCCGTCAGCAATTATCAAATTGTTTCTCTCTTGCGCCCATTTTTTGATTGCTGCTTTGCTGTTGTTAAATTCTTCTTCAGTAGAATATGTCTTATCCCCAATTGTGAAAAACTTTTTGTAATCCAAAAAATTCATTTCATCCAGTTTTTTCAGAACTATTTGTATATGCTCCTGGTTCAATAATCTCATAGCTGGAACATTGTAGTCTTTTGCGTCGCTTGAATCATACATAAAGTTTCTGTCTTCAAAAACCAAAGTGTTTTCGGCAGAAAACAATACCCATGGATATACCGAGAATAACTCACTCTCAGCAATTTTTCCGTTACTAAAGCTCCATTCATCAAGATATATTTCTAATTTATTTCCATCAATCTTATATCCTTTGTATTTCTCCAAGTACATTTCTTGTGACTGGGTTATCTCATTCCATTTTTTGTTGTATACGCTCGCATATCCTGTCTGCAGTGAGTATAAAACATCTGCCCAAGTTATTTTTTCTCCATCCTGCCAGTTTGTCCCTATATAATTTGATAAATCCAGCGCAATTTTTGTTGTGGCATTTATATCTTTTCCAACTAAACTCCATTTATCATTTTTCCACATAAATGCATCCTCAGGAACATTGAGTTTTCCGTTCGGACCCGCAGTTTTTATTTCATAATTCCATCTTAGCGGCTCATATTCAAGTGTTTTTGGATTTGACCACGCGCCAAAATCCATTAATGCCATCTTAATATCCATTCTGTAAATGTTTGTGGCTAAGTAGGAGTAACTTAATGGGTCTTCTTTATTGTAGGTTTCTTTTGTCCCCATAATTAATTTGTCTTTTCCAGGAATATTTATTGTTCTTAGGTTTTGGAGTAATCTTATTGCCGTAAAATCGCTTACAGTTAATCCCTCTACTTTTTTATTTGCCGCAAAAATTTGTTCTTTTGTTATTATATAAACACTATAAGCCTCGTCAAAAGTAATTCCCATTCCCTGCTTGAATAATTCTGCCCACTCTTGTTCATTTGCATAGCTTCCTTCTTCCAGTTTTTTAGCTATTGTATCCAGCTCTTTATTCTCAAAATTCCAGTTTCCTTCTCCCCTGCTTCCCATCAAGTATTTATTGTAAGGCGCTTCATCAATCACCGCATAATCATTGTATTTGCTCGCGCCAAAATAAATTCCTCCCGAGGAGATTAAATTCCAATTCAAATCTTTTGCATCGCTCTTAGAAAAAGGATTTGGATTTGTTGAATCGTAATATATTTTGTTTACAGCAAATCCTGTGTCCTCAAGTACTGCTGCAATGTAATCATTAACCTTAATCATATCATTATACCCTGTTCCGGCATAAATTAAGTAAGTTATTTCAACCGGCATACCATTGAACTGCCATTTATTATTTACTTTTTTTGCTCCGCTTTCTTCCATGAACTCAGTGATTACTTTATTTGCATCACTTGGCTTGTAAGAAAAATCAAATTCAGCCAGTGTTTCTTTTAGAAGAGCATAATCCGGGCTTTCTTTGAACAAAGGAGTGTCTTTTGGGGAACCATACCCCCCAAATAATTCATCAACCATCTTTTGTTTTGGTATTAAATTGTTTAAAGCAAATCTCACTTTTTTGCTTGAAAATGGATTAATTTTCTCGCTATTTGATGGCGCCGGATTAAGACTCAGACTGAAGAATTGGGATGGCGAGGTGTAAATATTAACATTAGAATCTTTTAGCTTATTTGCTTCCTCAAGAGATAGGGGAGCCAAACTCAAATCTATTTGCCCGCTTAATAAAAGTTCAGCTGCTTTATCATCTTGAATTGGAACAAACACCAAGTAATCAGAAGCCGGGACTTGCCCACTTAACGCATTATTAAAATTAGTATCATTACTAATGCCACTACTATTATTAGTGCAGCCAAACAAAACCAATAATACGAGTAATCCCAGCAAAGCAAAAGCAATTTTTTTCAATCAAACACCTTCACAAAATAAGACTAATGAGTATAAAAATCCCCCCTCCAAAGAATTGCACACGGGCGTAATTCTTATGGTTAAGCCATTTAGTCAAAGGAAATATTTTGTTCAGATGTTTTACTAATTTTTCCAAGAAAATAAGCGATTTTAAATCTTAATTTATTACCCCAATAAACATTCTCAATTTTGCATGGACCCAAACCAGAAACTGTTTTAAACGTAAAGGTTTTTGGCATGCGAACAACAATATTCTTTGTTATATACTTTCTTGTTAGATTGTAAAGTTCATTCAGATTTGGCTGTGTCTCATCCAATTCTGAAACATGCTGGGCTTTATCAGAATCCTGATTACTCCAGTCAGGGTCTAATACAGCAACTTCAGCTTTGATTGATTTTAACAATTTAACATCTAAAACGTCCCCTAAAATGAATTCAGTTTTGTCTGAGACATTATATAGCTCTGCATTTTTCTTAGCGGCAAATATATTCTCTTGATTAATATCAATACCTGTTACTTTCTTCATTTGCTTCGCCAATTGAATAACTGTCATGCCCACTCCGCAGCACAACTCAACGGCTGTGCTGAACTTAGATAAATTTTTTGCGAGATGTTTTGCCACCTCTTCAGGGCAGCTCATATAGTACGCATCAGAACTTGCAAATATCATTTTTGAGAATTTCTGTTTCATTCAATCACTCTGCAAAAGCCCTGCTTTTCCTTGTTTGTACCAATACCAGTTTTCCTTACTGTTGTTTCCTTTTTTGTAGCGCTCGTATGTTGCTGCGATGACATGCATTGCGTGTGCAAGTTTAACATAAACTGGAAGCACTTCAAGTTCTCTCTTTGTTAATGGAACTACTTTTTGGTACTCTTTGACAGCCAAGTCTAAGTTTCTCTGAGTATTCTTCTTACTTTTTGGTTCAAAAAATGGATTACAAGCCATTACTGCAAGCTCATTTATTCTCGGGTAATTATTTGCGACAGCAAAATCAATAATCCACAACTTACCTTTTTTATCTTTCATTATATTAGTGCTAATTATATCAGCGTGTACAAAGCAATGCGGAAGCTCGTTTATTTTGATATTTTTAAAATCCTTTACAAAAGGGCGTATGAGTAATAAGTCTTCTTTAGATAGAAACTTTTGTGTTTTCTTAAACTCTTTCAAGAAATGAACAATTGCAAAATGATCATACACAAACAAGGTATTTACTTTCATTAAGTTTACTCTTGCCGCTTGCTGAGCAAGAAACTTAATTTCCTTTAAGCTAAGTTTAGTATTTAATTCATACAAAGTTTTGCCATCAACAAACTCCATTACAACAAGCCGCAGTTTTCTTCCATTAACTTTCACAAAATTCAAGTACCCTTGTTTAGATTTGAAAAGCTTGGGAGTATGCACTCCTTTATGAAGAGCTTCTTCAATCATTCCCGCATATCTTTTGCAATCAGCAAGTTTTCTAAAATCAGAAAAAACTTTAACAAAAAACTTTCCTTTAGTTGTTTTAATACAGAAGTTGAAGTCCTCATACCCCATAGTAACAAGTTTATTTGAGACAAACTCCCCCAAATTAAACTCTTTACAAACAGCAAGCGAAATATACTTCAAATCTCCCTTGAAACCAATCCTTCGCTTAAACAAATCTTCTTTATTCAATCAATTCGCCTTGAACAATTAAGCAATTATTGTATTAAAAGAACTAGCTTCGGGGAGATTATCTTCCCATAAGGGAATCCCCCCTCCCAGAATTGCACCGGGGATATCTCGGTAACAGTCTCGTTTTTTCACAAGTCTGTGATTACAGAAGCTACAGCCGAGCGTTCTAGCTACTAAACTAAGGGGGGACTTTGTCCTTTTTTGATGAAACTTTTTCCAAAAGTTTCGGGGATAAGAACAAGCTTCGCAAGCTTTATCCTTAGTGAATTAGTGGTCAGGGTATTTTTTAAAGGTTAGGGGTTAGCGTTTTCGCTTGTGTTTTTTTACGTGTTTCTTAATTTTCTTGGCCTTTGCGTGGTGTATTGTTCTGCGTATTTTCTTCGCTTTGTGCGTTTCTCTTTTTTGAACGAATTTGAATATTACAATCGGCCAGAATACCGTGATAAAGAGTCCTGCAATAAAGAATATTATTGCGCTTTCAATTCCAATGAATTTTTCTCCGAGCATATAGAGTATTCCAAGTATTACTGTCCCAATGAATAAGGCAGCTATTGATTGTTTTGTTGTTTTTGTTGGAACTAAATCAATTCCGCTGTGGCGGTATATTGCGTATCCCGCAAAGTACCCAAAGAGCGCAAATGCGGGGGGATAATAATTTTGTATGAATAAGTAGAATAGAACCGCGATTACAAAGAATCCAATTACAAGAAACTCGTCCTGTATTTTTGACAAGTGGAAGTGGATTTTGTTTAATTTAGCTTCGGCTTTGTAAACCACCCACCCAATAAATAATCCAAGTACAATTCCAGCGATTACATCAGTAATGTAGTGCGCGCCAAGATAAAGCCTTGAAACCGCAACGAAAATTACCGCGATTACTAAGAGTGTTTCAATTTTTCTTGCGAGTTTCTTTTTCAGCCACCCGAATGCGGCAAAGGAAGATATTAGCGTTGCATGAGCTGAAGGGTAGGAATAGGATGTTTCAGGGTCCATTATGATAATCCCTTCAGGCCTGGGTCTAGCAATAAATATTTTTAGCGCGCCAGCAATTGCTCCCGCAAAGAGTATTATTGTCATTATTACAAAACTTTTTCGCTCATACCCCATCCAAAAGAGCCATGCGGCAATAATTATCCAAATCGCGGGGTGGCCAAGGTATGTAACCGCTTTGAAGAACAAATCAAGCGCTGGAGTAGAGAAGGATTGAAGGAATTGATTAATAACTAATTCTCCAAGTACCAATCAATCACCGCTTTTTTAAAAAAATTTTTTTAATAGACTTTAAACATGTCCAATATATTGGGGCTTAATCCAAAGAATTACTCTTTCGCGTCCTTTGGAACTTTTTTCTTTAGTCTTCCCATTCCAGGGATTTCTATCTGCGAATAATCAATCAAGAGTCCGCATGCCTTAAGCGCTTTTCGTGTAGCATATGCTCTGCAAAACCCCGCAACTTCTTTTTGCTGGTTTTTTTGGAGTTCTGGCACTTGGGATATTTCATTTATTACTTTTGAAATAGTGCGAGTGTTAATTTCTTCCATCGCCTTAACCGCATCCCCTTTCATTAGCCCAAGCTGGGCAATTGCCGCATCAAGCTTGTCAAGAGCGACTTTTTTTCGCAAGTTCTCCTCAACCTTTCTATCAACACTAATAGTAAGACTAGCCAAGAATTCCGCAACAGTAAGAGGGTCAGTCTTATCAGTAATTGTCTGCTTCTTTATTGCCTTCCAGTCCGAATAATTCGCGATTAATTGTATGCTTCCTTCCATAGTTCCACCCTTTAGTATTACAATTGGAATGCTTTTATTTAAAAGCATTGCTTTGGAAAAAATTTTGACTACGTGGTGGCATGAATAAGAAGGAATTACTTGCGGATTTTGCGCACAAAAAATATGGTTTCTTTGAAGACGCCTCAGTGCAAGTTTGCGAGTGGAATAAGAAATCTTTACGAGGGCAGGGGAACTGCTATAAACAGGATTTTTATGGGGCGGATACAATTTCCTGCCACCAAATCGCACCCACAACATTTTGGTGTAATAATTCCTGTGTGTTTTGCTGGAGACCAAAAGAATATATGAAAGGCACGCCAGAAAAAAGCGCTGACCCCGCGAAAATGATTGAGGCTTTGATTGAAGAAAGGAGAGATTTAATTTCCGGTTTTGGCGGGCACGATAAAGTTAGCAAGGAAACTTACTCGCGCGCGCGGGAAGCAAAACACTGGGCGATTTCGCTTAGCGGAGAACCAACTTTATACAAAAAACTTCCGGAGTTAATCTCGCTTCTGAAAAAGAGAAAGGGAACCGAAACGGTTTTTCTTGTGAGTAATGGGCAGAATCCGAAGATGCTTCAAAAGCTTTGGAGTGAAAGCAAAAGAAATTCAAAAGGAAGTAAAAAATCAAAGAATGAAAACGAAAATTCTCTCCCAACCCAATTATACATTTCAATGGTCGCTCCCGAAGAAAGACTTTGGAAAGGAATTACGCTTAACCGCGAGAAAGGAGGGTGGAAGAAATACTTGCGCTCTCTTGCGCTTCTCAAATTGCTTCCATGCCGAACAGTAATTCGTCTCACAGTGATTAAGGGAATGAATGATTCAAAAGAAACTCTCAATAAATTTGTAGAGCTCCTTGAAGCTGTCGGGACGGATTTCATTGAAGTAAAGTCCTATATGTGGCTGGGCTTATCGCGCAAAAGGCTAACCGCGGAAAATAACCCAAGTCATGAGTACACGAAAGACTTTGCGCTCTCGCTGCTCAAAAGAATGCCTTCATACAAATTTGAGGCGGAGAAAGCGAATTCACGAATTGTTCTCCTCAAAAACAAGGGCTCAAAGTTCAAAACGAAGATAATTGATAGAAATTAGCCTGTTTTCTCTAAAACCTCAGGGCATAAGCGATATTTTTATACCTCTAAACCCTTACTTTTCAAGTTTCTTTGCGTGAATTAAATGGCTAAAAAGAAGAGCAAATCTGATGAGGAGAGCGAGTACTTCCCAGGTGAAGCTCAAGAGGATTATATTGAAGGGCAAAAGGTTCCAAAGTATAGAGAAGAGACGGATGAAACAGGCAAACCATTGCCCGTAAGAACAATTATTTCCGTGTGCGCTATTATATTAGTAATAATAATAGTGCTTGCTCTTTTGTTTAATCTTTTGGGGCAGGAAAATAATCCCCTGCTTTATGGTCCTGATGGATTGCCAATCAAAGGGAACGTGAAGGTTTCTCTTGACGGGAGGCTTATTTCCGATACTAATTCTGACGGTGGAAAGCTTCAGTTACAGGGAAATCCTAATGATAAAATCTCAGGAACAATTGGAACAAAATTAAAAATTAAACCAGGCAGTAAAACAACCCTCTCAATTAAGCGCGGAGCGAAACTCTCAATTCTTCGCTCAGGAACTGATTATTACGTTGACGCGGATGGAACAATTCACTTCTACATTGACCCAAGCGAGGATTTGAATATTGACGCATATTATGACCCTGAAACTGGAACTTATATTATTGACTCAAATACTTCATACGATTTGGAATTTGAGTTTGTAATTGAGGACCCGAACACTGGGGAAATTACTACAATTGATTTGGAAGCAGAGCTGATGTTTACAGAATACAGCGGAGTTGGGTGCATTGAATTTAGCAGAACAAATGTAAAAGAAACCACTCACTATGGGACTTATGAATTAACCGCGAACCTAAGGATTTCCTGCGAGGTTGATGCGCCTGTGACCGGAATTATTCAGTGGGAGAACCAAAGAATGGGAAATATTGAGGTGAGTGTTGATAGATACAACAATGTTTCAATGTTAAATGACCAAAACGACACTCCGATTATTGTAATGTCCACATCTGGAGAATATCAATTGAAAATAGTTTTCACTCCTTTTAAGGAATTCGCCGGAGAGAACGCCAAGTTTAAAACAATTCTCAAAATTGGAACAGGCAAAGCTGAAACAAATTTTGATTTGGCGATTGATAATCTTGAGCAGTGCGTAAAAATTTCCCCCGCAGAACCAATTATTCGCTCGGGAGAGAACACTACCTCAATTGATATTGATTCGTCTTCATGCGCATCAGATAATATTGAATTCCTTTTGTGCGATAATGATCCTGGCTGTTCGGGCGGAAGCGAAGAGGGAAGCATACAATTATCAGAACCGTTCTTTGTGGGCGGAGCAAAGAAGGGCTCGCACAGAATTAGTATTACCCGCGGAGAAATACCAGGGGCATATGGCGTAAGTGTTCGCGCAAGAATTCCTGGAAAAGACAAAGTGCTTGTTGATGAGAAAACAATTATTGTTGAGCCAAATAACTCCGCGAATATTGTTCCAGATAAGTTTGTGGTTTCATTTATTGGGCAGGGAAATGCTGATTCCATTGTTGTTCGCAACAAAACCCTTGCGGAGGATGTTCCAATACAGGCGAATGTGTGCAACCTTTACCGCAGTTCGTTAAATGTTGATGTGGATAATACCCGCCTTGGTTCAGGTGCGCTTGGGTGGCTTGTAAACACCAACCAATCATGGTGGAGAAATCTAATTACTGACAAAACAAAACAATCAGGCACAGGAAAATATGTCTCCGCATTAAATGCGGCGCTTGGACCGATTGACACAATAAGAAAAACCGCGCAAATCTCTTCTTCTCAAAAAAACGCGCTCATAAAAAAAGCGTATCTTGCGATTGTGGGCACAAGAAAAAATATTTATGTTCTCCTTGACTCGGCAAATAACATGAAAGAAAAAGTTGATGCGATGGATGAACAGGCACAGAAGAATAATAGCTTTAAGAATATAGACATGGCTGCGAAATATGTTTCTCTTATGAGTACTGCAGTACAAATGTCAACTTCTGGAGCTGCTTCATGCTCAATGGCTACTACCGCAAGCAGCCAAACTGGGGCACTTGCAGGGGCAGCAGGGATGTGCCCTCCAACGGTTGCAACAGCAAATTCATGCAATGCCTCAGCAATGTCCGCTTCAGCAGCGGCGTGCGGAGAACTGGCGATGAATGCAATAAGTCTTTACAATCAGGCGCAAAGTCTTGACACTTCAACAATTGGTGATTTGCACCCCGAGGCTTCTGTTGAATATGCAAATGAATACTTACGGCTTATAACTAACGCCAAAAATCACTCTGATTCAGCTTATGACTATGCAAAAAAAGCCCTTGCCGCAGCCGCAATTGATTCTTTTACTTCCGCAAGTACTGCTGACGCTGACGCAAAACGCTATCTTGAACTTGCGCAAGCCGAGAACGAAATAATAATAAGGGATTTAGATGATGCAAAAATTGCGCTCAGTAATGCAAAGGATGCAATTACTGTTCTTACTGAGGAAGAAGCGAACATCATGTCCACAGTCACCTCTTATATGAGTATTGCCCAGTCCGCATATTCACTAATAGCGACTACAATAGGGAAACAATTCTCTACACAGGGCTTGCTTAAGACTGCTTCCGTGGAAGCACTTGCCACTTCAAAAATAGCTTTATCAACTACAATTGCCGCTTGCGCGGCTTGCGAAGCAACAGGCGCTTCTTGCGCGTTATGTGCGGATTGCCCGGTAATAGATATGGCTGGGTCAACATGCAGCGGATTAATCACAAGCGCGCTAACCCAATTCGAAACTAATTGGCAGGATTTAATTAATGTTCAGAATAATTTAAGCAAGGCAATCTCCGGTTACGAAACCTGGCGAAGCATGGATACGGATCTTTTAATGGCGATTAGCGAGGCTCTCACCGCTTATGATTTAGCTAATGGCAACACTGACACTTCTATTTCGGGCGCGGCAAAAACAAAAGCGTATTTGATTCCCGCGATTGAGGCGGCGAATTGGCTTTCTGATGCGGAGAAGAATTCAAGTATTGCTTCGCAGTACACTGAGGAATTAATGCGATTAAATGGTAATTTCAACAGAGCAAGAATTATTGGGCTTGTGGGGAGCGCAATAGCAAATGGTTTTGTTAATGGGGCATTTGAGGGGGGAGTTTATTCAACCGAGGAGCCAAGCGGATGGTATTTTGATGCGGCAGACACTAGCACAACCCCAAGCACGGCATCTTTCTCTGACCTAAAAGAGAATTGCGAGAATATTGTTTCTCTCACGCTCCCTGATTATATAATTAATCTCCCGCAGGACGGAAAAGATATTGATGTTTCTCTTGGAGGAGTAAGCGCTTCTTGGATGAGTGGAACCGAGCAGGTTTATGATGTTTTTAATGAGCAGGAAATGGGTGTTCGCTTCGCAAATAATGGTCTTTGGAGAAATGGTTACGGCACTGTTTCTTTTTCAGTTGAGAATCATATTCACGCGAAGCCCACAGAAACTTCATTCAAATTCGGCCCGTTTAATGTTGATGATGAGAGAAAAGAAACAAAGACATACAAATATCACTTCAAATTTAATTCAGCCCCAAGGACAGGAAATAATTTCACAGCGCAGAACAATGATTGTTCAAATGAATTATTTAGAGGGGCAAGCGGAAAAGATGCTTTGCCAAAGGTTCTCCTTTCGTGGGATTGGACCAGCATTAACCCAGTACTGCCCGGAAGAGATGCAAATATTTCATTAACCAGCGCAACCCTCGGTTCAAATTTAAGCAAAGAGCCATACCTTGATGCTACTCAGCTCACAATTCTTTTGAGCAAAAAATTTGGATCGCTTGAGAACATTCTTGAGAGAGCAAAGCCTTCATGCCCTGAGAATCCCGCAAGAACTGTGTTTGACAGAGTAAGGCCCGCAATTTATGATGCCGAGACAGGAATGCCGATTACTGGTTACACTGAAGTAGATAATGAGGCAATATACTGTTATCTTCCGCTGACTACTCGTTTTTATGACGGCAAGCCCGCGCTTTACTATTATTTAGAAGCAAATGGATTAAGCAATTCTGCACAGGGGGCAAGCGACACAATAAGGGTTTCTGATGCAAGCGGCTTAATGAGTATTGTTGATTTTAATGTTAACTTAATGCGTGACGGGTATGGAACTGATTTCCAATTTGATTTTGTGAATACTTTCTCAACACAAATACTAAAAGCGGGGCCTTCATTCCTTGACCCTAATGTTGGGGCAAAGAAATATTTGTACAGTTCGGACCGCGCGTATTTTACTTCCCCTTCTCGCCCTGACCCTTCAAGGTATGAGCGTTCATGGTCTCTTCCTGATGCTGGAAAGTATAGAGTAAGAATGCTTGTTGATTTTACGCAGGGTGCGCGTCTCTTCTCAGGAACCGTTCCTTCGGCAAAAATAATTTTTGAACTTTACTCACTCGCCCCTGTTTCAAATAGTTACAGCCCATTCTATTATTTGCCAATCGACGGGACGGTTGGACTTAGTGCAGTGAATAGCAGAACAAGATATGGTTCTGGAATTACTGGAGGAAATATATTTGATATTTCAAGGGATGAGAAAGTATATTATAGTAATCAGCAGAAGTTTGCTTTAGCAAAAATTGCGGCATCACAAATAATTGATATGTCTTTACTTAATGCGGTGCCTTCTTTAGCGGGAAAACTATTTGATTATACTTATTACTTCAACACTACAACAAATTCTGATTCAAACTCAAAAATGATTTTGTCTCCAACAGTTGCAACTCCGTTGATTGCGGAACTTGACGCTAATGAGGGAGCACGAGCTGACTTTTATTACTCGCTTAAGAGCGGCAACTCGGATGTATATTTACGAACACCAGATTTGATTTCATGGACTGGATTAGAGGGCTGCTCTGATCTTGCTGATAGCAAAATCTCAACTTCAATTGACCAAACTTATGCTTTATGCGGACAAAAAACCTGCTCATTCACTCTGCCTGTAGCAAAAACAACCGGAAAGACTTACATTAAAGCCTTCGCTTACTCTCCGGCTGATTCGATTTTTGGTATTGCGGTAATTGGAAGCGGGGCAATAATTGAGCCCACTCCAACAAATCCAAGCACTGGAATTTCTCCATTAATGGGAATCCCTGGAATAAGATTTAATGACAAAGCAAGTAACTCAATCCCTGATTCACTACTTGCGATGTTTACCGCAGTAAGCGAGAAGAACGCGTGCATTGCGAGCATTGGAAACAGAGAAGTAATATTTTGGCCTGAAGAATATTTGTTCAAGCAAAAGCCGTCAAACACCGACTCAATGAGCACAAAAGAATCTGATGCGAAAGATAGATGCGTTAAGTCTAATTAGAATTAAAAAAAAGTGGATTTACTAAAATTTAGCTCTTGCTTACTTCTTCGCAACTAAGTAAATGCTTATTGCCATTATGATAAAAGCCAGAAAAGTGCTTGTGTGTTCGTCAAGTATTGTGTACATTGACATCCCAAGTCCGCCCATTAGAAGAAAAACCGAGACAACAATCCCAATTAACCCCCACTGTAAATCCTTTTCAGCCATAAACAAATCACTGCTAAGTATTTCCCCCTCTAAGAATATAAAAATCTTCTCTTCACTATACAAAGTTAACTTTACTCGTTTTTTGCCGGCAACCCCCTTTAGATACCTTTATAACCCATTAATATTGAATAATACTTTAGAAGGTTCACATTTAGTCTGATTAGTAGTGAGTAGATCGCTCCTGGTTTGTCTTTATCGTGACTTTTGAATAAAAAAAAGGTGAAAAAATAATGGAAGGAAGAAGATTTGGAAACAGGCCTAGCTTTGGCGGCCCTAGAGAAATGCACAAGGCAACATGCAGCGATTGCGGTCAGGAAACTGAAGTTCCGTTCAAGCCAATTGAAGGAAGACCAGTTTACTGCAGGGATTGCTACCAGAAGCACAAAACCGATCAGAGACCTAACTTTCGAAGAGAAGGCGGAGCTGGCGGAAGCGACTCACAGGACGAATAATTATATTTGTTCGAATAGATATTAGTAGGGCTGTAAAAGGCCCTTCTGATTTTTTTTGAGTGAAAAAGTTGATTTTTTTTATATTTTTTTTAAGTTAGTTTTCTGATTTTTAGTTTAATTTTTTTGGCATATGCAAAGCCATCGCTTAGAGTTTTGTTCTTTTCAAGAGAAGCGAATTACTTACAACCGAAACGGAACTTAGCGCCATTGCCCCGCCGGCAATTATTGGGGAAAGTAATATTCCATAAGGAAGATACAAAACCCCCGCTGCAATTGGTATTCCAACCACGTTGTAAAAGAGCGCCCAAAACATATTTTGTTTTATTTTTCCAATAGTTTTTCTGCTCAATTTGATTGCGCGCGATACATCCATTAAGTTGTTCTGCATCAAAACTACATTTCCTGTTTCCATCGCAACATCCGTGCCAGAACCCATCGCGATTCCAATATCCGCCTGTGCAAGCGCAGGAGAATCATTTATCCCATCCCCGACCATCGCAACTTTATATTTCCCGTTTTGCTGTAACTTTTTCACATAATTCGCTTTGTCCTGCGGTAAAACTTCAGCAAACACATTTGTAATTCCCGCTTGCATAGCAATTGCGCGTGCGGTTCTTTCATTATCCCCTGTTATCATGTAAACTCCAATACCAAGTTTCTGCAGTGCAATAACAGCCTCGCGCGAACTTTCTTTTATCGCATCAGCCGCGGCAACTAAACCAATTACTTTCTTCGCATCAGCAAGCACCATCACAGTTTTGCCTTCTGATTCAAGTTCTGACATTTTTTCTTTTAATCCACTCGCCCCAATCTTAAACTTGTCCAGGATTTTGAGGTTGCCAAGCAAGTATTTTTTTCCGCCAAGCGTTGCAATTATTCCGCGCCCAGGAATTGCTTTGAAATTCTTTGCATCATGAAGCGTGATTTTCTTTTCCTTCGCTTTTGCGACTATCGCGTCAGCAAGGGGATGCTCAGAAGACTTTTCAAGGCTCGCACTAATTTCAAGCACTTTTCTTTCATTAATTTTTCCAATAGTAACTATATCAGTAACTTCAGGAACACCTTTGGTTATTGTCCCGGTTTTATCAAATATCACATACTTTAATTTGTGCGCGGTTTCAAGCGCGTCCCCGCCCTTAATCAATACCCCATACTTTGCGCCAAGACCCGTGCCGACCATTATCGCGGTAGGAGTAGCAAGCCCTAATGCGCACGGGCATGCGATTACAAGCACCGCAATACTCACAAGCAGAGAGAATCCAAGCGGTTCTCCAAATAAAAAGAACCAAACAATGAAAGTAAAAACCGCAATTAGAATTACCGCAGGAACAAAATAAGCGGAAATTTTATCAGCGTATCTTTGTATTGGCGCTTTTTTTCCTTGCGCCTCATCAATTAATTTAATTATGTGCGCAAGCGTAGTATTCTCCCCGACTTTGGTTGCCCTAAATTTAAACGCACCATGTTTGTTTATTGTCCCCCCAATTACATCATCGCCTTTTATTTTTTCAACTGGAATACTTTCACCCGTAATCATGCTTTCATCAATTGAGGAAATTCCTTCAACTATCACCCCGTCCACAGGAACCCTCTCGCCCGGCTTAACAAGTATCACATCCCCCAAAACAATCGCTTCCACAGAGAGCTCAATCTCTTTTCCTTTGCGGATTACAATTGCGGTTTTTGGAACAATATTCATCAGTTTCTTTATCGCTTCGCTTGTTTTGTTCTTCGCCATTGCCTCAAGCCATTTTCCAAGCACAACAAGAGTAATTAATATCGCGCTTGTTTCAAAGTACTGCCCGACCATCGGGTTGAACAACATATTGTAAACGCTCATTAGGTACGCCGCGCTTGTTCCGACCGCGATTAATGTATCCATACTCGCGGTTTTGTTTTTTAGCGCCGCCCACATCCCTAAATAAAATTGTTTTCCAATAAGAAATTGCACCGGGGTTGAGAGTAAAAACAAAATATATATTGAGTAGGGCACACCAATTCCAAGCGGCATTAATACCATTCCAATTACAAAAGCAGGAAACGCAAAAACTAAACTCAACAGAAAACTATTTTTTATTTTCTTCAGCTCCTCCGCCTGCATTTTTGCCTGTTTCTTGGTGTCCCCCGCATTAATCAGCGCCGCGCCGTATCCAGCATTCTTTACAGCATTAATCAAATCGCTCTCCTTAACTTTTGATTCATCAAAGGAAACTGTTGCTTTTGAAGTGGAGAAATTAACATTTGATTCCCCCACGCCCGCAACCTTCTTTAAGGATTTATCAATGACTAGCGCGCAGCTTGCGCAGTGCATTCCGCTTACCGAAAGTGTAGTTTTTTTCATAAAATCATCTTTGTTTAATATTCACCATAAACTCATTACATATGAATTACTTTACATACATCTTTATAACTTCTTCATTTGGCAGGTTGAAGCACTGCCGCCCCCGCCGCATCCGCATGAGCCGCCCGCAGGTTTAGGCGCGCTAGCAACTTGTGTTTGCGCGGCAGCCTGCACTTGCGCAGTAGTAACAATGTTTCCGTTCGCATCAACAAAAACATCATCTCTCACAACAAATGTTCCTCTTATCATCCCCATCCAGCAGCTCCACTGTATTACTCCTTCTTTATCAGGAGTGAACTCAATTGTTTGTTCTCCCTGCTTTATGTTAAACTCAAGGTTGTATGCCGGCACTCTTATTCCGCCGTTGCATCCGTTGATTTCTTTTCCATTAATTACCCACTTAACCGGCACTCCTTTCTTCAGCACGAAACTGCTCGGAGTATACCCCGTATTAGTTACATCCATATGGATTATTTGGTATGGCGCATCAACCGTGCCTTTCACACCCGCAGTAGTAAGCCCATTATTATTTTGCGCTATGCCGCCGGAATAAAATATTCCCCCGACCGAAGTTGCATCAACCGCATTTCCTGTGAGCGCTAAGCCACTATTTATCATAAACAACCCCATCACTAAAACTATTACCGCGGATGCGCGCACAATATTGTTTTGAAAACTATGGCTCAAAAACGACGCGAGTACTCCAAAGCCAAGCATTGGGATTAGCGTTCCTATTGCAAAAGCAAGTAGTAATGCAGCCCCTCCAAAAAAACTTCCGGTTGCCATTGCCAGGACATACATTGCCTGCAGCGGTCCGCATGCAAGGAATAATCCGTTTAATAGTCCGACAACAAATGGCCCTTTATTCTTTCCATTTCCTGTGCTTCCAGCGCCTATTCGGAGTTTATCAAACGCCCCTTGCGGAATGCTGAACTTTCTAAGTATTGGGAATATATTGAGCATCTTTAGCCCATATAAAATTAAGAACGCTCCCGCAAATATTGCGATTCCCGCTCGAAGTATTGGAGAGAAAACGAATATGCTTCCGATTAATCCAAATATTCCGCCTATCACTGAGTATGAAATTAATTTTCCTATCGCATACTGCCCGTGTAGCCCCAGATTCAGCGCTTTAGGATTCTCTTTCTTGCCTTTTGCGGTGTATCCTAATACAAATCCTCCGCACATCCCTATGCAGTGAAATCCTGTTAGAAGTCCTACAATGAAGATAAGCACTATGCTTGTTTCAGGGCTTAACTGCGGAATTGAGATATTCATTCTCCCAAGAGTGTTTGTCACCGCAATGTAACCAAGAATCATTACTACAATTCCAATTAGTCCAAGGAAAACGTAAGTGAGTTTTGAGCTTGAACCGTTTTCTTCAATATCACAAGACTCTACTCTTCTTTTCTCCGCCCCGCCAGTAGTTTTATACCCCGCCTCTTTTATTGCGTGAATTATTTTATCTGAAGAAACTTCCTTATCATTATACGAAACATCAACAGCCCCTTCTGCATAAGATGCTTTTATGTGGTGCACTCCGCGAAGTTTTCCCACTGATTTCTCAATTATTTTTTCGCAGCTAGTGCAGACCATATTTTTTATTTTAAAGGATTTGAAGATAGTACTTTCTTCTTCCTCATTATTAGCTTCTTCGCTTGACTTGTCAGTATCAGCCGCCGATTCATCTTCAGAATCCTCCCCGCGCCCATTTTTTTCAAGGACTTTTTCTAAATTCTCCTGTCCGTTAGGGCTGTCTTCTTCACCGCCTTTTTCATAAATCACTTTGCTTTCTTCATCCACATTTTTATCATTTTTTTCTTGTATCTCCATCTCACCAACCATCCAAATAAATTTCACAAACTTTTTTTCATTTTCTCGCTGATTGTTTCACTACCTTATATTCGCCCTGCTCTATTCCTTGTACAATTTCTTTTACCCCAATTAATTTTTCATCAAACGCCACTTTGATATTTTCTTTTTCAAACTCACCGCTAACCTCGCTTATTCCCTTTAACTCCCCCAAATTCATTTTTATGAGAGCAACACAACTTGCGCAGTGCATTCCAATTACTCTCAATTCCGCTATCATATTACCACCCTGGTTTTTCAAAGCGGGCTGAATGAAGAGGAGGTTCTGGGCAATGTTATCCAATCATTCAACCGCGCTTTTCTCATTGAAAACCGAATATATTGGAACTGAAACCATACATATGATTGAGTGAAACCATGGTATCAGTCCTAAAAAAACCTCTAAATTACTCAATTTGCCTTGCGTCACCAAAACGAATTATAAACTCTTCTCTTCAAATTTTCTTCATGAACCTAAAAATTGACTTTGGGAGCAAGCGCACAATCGCCGGAATAATTATCCTTGTGTGTATTATTGCTCTTGTAATTTATTCTCCCACGATTATTCATTATACAAACCCAACTGTCTGCACGGTGAACGGGGTGTGCGAGCACGAACAGCGACTTATTCTTATTGAGGATTTAATTCCTGTATTCATTTTAATTGGTGTTGCTATTGGCGCAATAGTCTTCTTCTTTATGAGTTCAAGGCTTGAAAAGAAACAGCATGACTTCAAAAAGGTCACTGACGCATTAATCCAGTTCCTTGGAAAAGATGAGAAGCTTGTTGTTCAAAAACTCCTTGAGAACCACGGAAAAGTTTTGCAGGCGGAGGTTTCGAGAATTGAGGGAATCGGCAAGTTAAAGAGCCATCGAATAATTCGGCGTCTCTCTGATAGAGGGGTAATCGAGATAGAGGGATTCGGAAAGACTAATATAATAAAATTGAATAAGAGCCTAAATGAGATACTTTTGGAAAGAAAGTAGTTAACGCAAAAACAAGAAATACAAATATTACTTTTTCTGTTTCTTGTATTCATTATATTCTTTTAGCAATAGTTCCCCGGCTTCCTCTAAATTTGCCCCGAATGAAATAATTCCTTCTTCGTGCCCTTCCATCGCAATTAATTTCTTCGGCCAGGATTTTTGCGCCGAAAAGAGCCGAAATATTTCTCTTGCCATTTCAGGAGTTCCATACGCCGCATCTTTTGAGGTTGTCGGAACTTTATGAAGCAAATAATCCCAAAAAGCTTTGTTGTGGATGTGAATTACCGCATTTGCTTTTTTATCGCACTCATAAATCGCGGCGTGTGTCATTGATTCGGATGAAGCCACTATTGGCCCGCAACAAACCAGAAAGTTTTTCTCAAATTCGCTTTGAATAACTTCAGTGAAGTGATTTTCATCAAGCTGTGCAAGCCCGCCTGTAGCAGAACCTGAAATTATAAACTTAGAAGAGCCGTTTTCCTTTCGCACGCTAATATTCCCGAAACCCACTCCGTTTGAGTACATCCCAATTAATCCAAGTGAGTAAAACTTTTGGCGCCACTTTATTATGCCCTCAAGCTTTTCGCGTAAAATAGGGGGGGCTTTTTTCCAGTCGCAGTTGAATTTTATGTATCCCTCTTCACCCATTCAAAAACCACCTAAAATAATCATAACTATTTAGAATTCCCTGACTAATTATTACTTATGCTCTGGATAAAGTTTGATAATATCTTTCTCATTCGCTTTTACTACCCCGCGTTCGGTTATGAGCCCCGCAATTAAGCGAGCGGGAGTAACATCAAAAGCAAAGTTCTTGGCGGGACTCTTCTCAGGAGCCAAAAGTACTGTGACTATTTCTCCCTTGTATAACCCTTGCGCGTATTTTACTTCCTCAGAACCCCTTTCCTCAATTGGTATTCCTTCCACGCCATCACATACATTCCAATCAAATGTTGAGGAAGGCAAAGCAATGTAAAATGGAATATTATTGTCCTTCGCCGCAACCGCTTTGAGGTAAGTTCCTATTTTATTTGCGGCATCTCCGCACCTTGTGACCCTATCAGCGCCGGTAATTACAATATCAACCATTTTGTGCTGCATTAAGTGCCCGCCAGTATTATCTGCAATAATTGTATGCGGCACTCCGTGCATTCCTAGTTCCCAAGCAGTGAGGCTTGCTCCTTGATTTCTTGGTCTTGTTTCATCAACCCACACATGAACTTTAATCCCTTGATTGAACGCTTCATAAATTGGGGCAATTGCGGAGCCAAAGTCAACAAAAGCGAGCCAGCCCGCGTTGCAATGTGTAAGTATATTCACAACCTCGCCGTTTTTCTTTTTGCTAATTTCTGCAATTAATTTTGCGCCGTGTTCGCCTAGGCGCTTGCAGTACTCCGCGTCCTCATCTGCAATCTTCTTCGCGATTTGGAAAGCAATTTTTCTTTTTTCCGCAGGATTTTTTCCTTTCGCAACTTCAGCGAGCACCCTATCCACCGCCCACGCTAAATTTACCGCAGTGGGGCGTGTGGCTTTTAATTTCGCCCCAGCGTTTTTTAAAAAGGAATCAAACTCATTTTCTGGAGCACTTAGCGCGGCAATATACATTCCAAGCCCCGCGGTTGCCCCAATTAGCCCCGCTCCGCGTACATGCATATCCTTAATCGCAACCGCAACTTCATCAACCGTGTGTAAATCTTCTATAATAAATTTGTGAGGGAGCCAGCGCTGGTCAATTATTTGAACGATTTTCTCGTCGCCCTCTTTTATCCAAATAGTTCTATAATGCTTTCCGTTAACATTCACAATAATTACCCTGAATAGAAGTGGCTGGAAATACTTTTAAATGAACCTCTGAACCAAAAAGATAAGGTTCAGTGGATTAAAATTTTATTTTTTAGAAATTAAGGCGCTTCCCAGTTGAATGTTTGCGCAAGTGCGCCTCTATCAGCGAAGTGTTTTGCTGATTCAAGCACCATGGATAATCCAAGGCATCTCTTTGAAGGATACATTGCTCTTTTTCCGCCGACATTTACTTCAGCAGCGGGTTTTGCTATTGAGAACTTGTTTGCCATGAAATATGTTTTTCCTTTTAGCATTGCGTAACATACATATTTGTTGTCCGCTCCTCCGCCAATAACCATAAAGTTCTCTTCATCTCTGCTAAGAATAACAGCTGATTTGCTCTCTCCGTTTAATTTATCAACAGCATTTTTTACCTGCATTAACTCTGCAAATTCGCTTACTATATCTTCTCCGTCCTTAGTTGAACTCTCTTCTACAATCTTTTTTATGAAAAACATGTACCCACCTATAACAAAAATGTTGCAACGCAGAGCTTATATTTTGGCTAGTTCTATGAAAAAACAGGGTTTTTTTGATTAATTATTGCCATTAAGCACCTTAACAGAGTTATTTACTATTTCCTTCAAATAAGTTGGTTTTAGGAAGTACTTGTCATCTGCCGTTTGAACATAGGACAAATTCCCTTCAACCCCCAAAAAATTCTTTACTTCTTTAATTGAAATTAAAATAGAATTTGTATCAGTGAAATTAACTTGAGTATTAAGTATTTTCGCTAAATCATAGCCCGCTCCGGCAAATGCTATTTGACTTGCATTGCCGTACTTATTTACATATTTTTCATAAAAATCCTTTGTTACGCCAGTATTCGCATACACTGCCCCGTTCATTAGCCCTTGCGCCCCGTCTATTTCACTCTGGCTTTCAAAGAAATCGGAACCAAATGTTTTCATAGTAACACCTAATTCCTGCGCCTGTTTATAGAATTGGCTTATTTGCCCAGAAACCAAAAATACCCCGACTGCGTCATAATTTGAATCCCTTATTTTTGTCAGCGCCGCCCGAAAATCTTTTGAATCAGACTCATAAGTATCTATAAGTTCAATGCTTTCTCCCAAAACCATTTCTTTTTGGAGCTCATCATATAAAGTATTCAAATAAACAAGCTGTGTTCGAACAATTCCGATTCGCTTAATCCCTTTTGAGCGCAAATAATTCCAAAGCACATTAGCATAATCCTTAGGCTGATTAAATCCTCCGCGTATTACATACTCGCTTTGAAGAGTAACAGGGGGTTCAGTGCTTATCGCAATAAACGGGATCTTGGCGTCCTTTGTAAGGGGCGCAATTGCTTCTGAAGTTGGTGTTCCCCAATTAAGTATCACGCTCGCGCGGTCTATTTGCTGTAATTTGTGAAACGCGGTTATTGCCTCTTTCGGGTCAAATTTATTATCCTCAAAAACATACCTTATTTTTTGATTTGGATTCTCGATGTTTGCAAGTTCAATTCCGTTCTTGAATGCGACCCCATATTCGGCAAGGCTTCCGCTTAGCGGCGCAATTACCCCAATAACTATCATTCCATTTGTGTCCGTCCCGGCAGAGGATTGTGTTGTACAACCAAAAAGAAACACTGCTATGATTATACACAAAATAGCAAAAAGCATTTTACCCATTTGAACAACCATCAACAAATAGTCTTAACTAAAATAAAAGAGTTTTCAAAGAAAGCCTCTGGTGGGATTCGAACCCACGACCATCGGTTAATTTCCCGCATTGTCAAAAGTTTTTCTCTTTTGGCAACCTACATTTTCTCTTTTTCCTAAAAAGAGAAAAGGCGGTTACAAAACCGGCGCTCTACCAACTGAGCCACAGAGGCGTTAAATGCTCGAAACAGCTTTGCTGCATCTTTTTAATGTATCTACTTTTCTTTTTGGGCAACCTACACTTTTTCTTTTTTTAAAAGAAAAAGGGCGGCGCCATAGAGGCAATTTTATTGCACTATTACAAAAGTCTGGTTTAATAAACTTTTAAAGCCTTCTCCCCCCAATCCTAAAATGAATAAACCCAGTAAGTTAACCAAAAAAGAGGAATCAGGGCTTTGTCTTGCCTGCGGGGAGTGCTGTAAGAGGTACTGGATTACTGTGCTTCCTGAGGAAGCTACTAAGATTGTCCGCTTATTAGGTAAGCCAAAAAAGGATTTTTTGGAAGAGGATTGTATATTGCAAGTAAAGCTCTTCCCAAAGAGCACTCCGGGGGTGCTTACTTTTCCCTCAACTTTTTTCCCAAAAAGAATTTTTGAGCTTTTAAGAAAAAATGGTGCTGGCAATCAGCAAAGTTTCTTTGTTGTACCTCAAGTGGTGTTAAAGAGAGAGGAAAAAACCGTTTTCAATTTTGTTGAGAAGAGAACAAAAACCGAAAAGAGAAACGCGTGTGTTTTTCTTTCTCCTGAAAATATGTGCAAGGTTTATGAAGCGCGTCCTGGACCATGCAAGTTGTTTCCTTTCATCGCAATGCCGGGCTTAAGAGAACAATATCCATTTTGTGAGCTCTTTGCGCACACTGAAAAAAATTTATCAGTTGAATCAAAGATTTATTACCAGAAGATTCAGACTTATTTTAGAAAAATTGATAATTTTGGGTTCGGTTTTGTGTGGAGGAGTGCGCCAAAAATAGGGATTCTTTTCCTAAATGAAACGCAAATAGGCGAAATTACGCTTGATGAGTTAAAGCAGATGATGCCAAAAAGAGATTAACTTTTTCAAATTTTTGCTGGCAAACTATTCCCCATCCCCGTAGGAAACCCAAACTACTTTTTTCGCTTCAACATATTTTCTCTCAATTGAATCGGCGGTATTAATTAGTGTTTTCTTGTTCGCAACATATTCTTCAAATAATGAGCGCAGCTCTTTTCTAAAAACACTTATTTCTCCAAATGAATCAAATGTTGCATTGAGTTCTTCATCAGTAATTAGTGTTGGATAATTTATGTCCACATTGAGCGCATAATCAATTCTTTCTTGGTAGTTTGGTGTGCCAATATCCATTGTGAAATCATTATTTATCTGGATTACGCTTTCCATAAACATTGTGAATGCGACTTCTTTCACAGCAACCTCGCTAGCGGGCTTTGAATTAAATACCGCGTTTTGTTTCGCTTTGAGCCAAACCATATCATCCTTTATTGAGTGATAATAATCATCATCAAGCGTGCTTGTCGGTGTTTGCGCGATTAGTGCATCCATGTCCAAAATCGTTTGGTCAAGCGTTGCATTATTCTCAGCAGCTAATTGTTTAGCGTAAGCGGCTTTCTCCGCGGAGTATGCGGGCTGTGTCGCGGTAATTGCGATTGCGAGGATTGCAAGAAGAAAAATATCCACGAACAGGACGAACCATTTCTTTTCCGAAACAAATACTATCAAAGAAGATGATGCTTTTGCCTCAATGTGCTTTATGTGTTTCTTCATGCGAACTATTTCTGGGGTTTTCGGGTTAATAAATATACGCTAGGACCCAAAGGATACTCTGAGAATATTGCAAAAAGAATAAATTCAGCTACTTCCTTTTCTTTTTCCTTGACAATAAGTACTTAATTATTTTTCTCACTTTTGCTCTCTTTGAGCCCTTGCTGGCTTTCCTTGAATGTTTCTTTGCACTTCTTTTGGAAGCCCTTCTGGCTTTCCTTTTAGCAGGTCTTTTCTTTGCTCTTCTTTTTGCCATAATATCAAATCCCCGAAATAAATCATTGTATTGGAGCGTGTAAAGACGGCCTCTGGACTCGGTGAAAGAGTGCCATAAACATTTGCCAGAAATCAATCTTAACCCTTCCGAGCATGTTTTAATGGTTATCTCCTTCATGCAAAACAACAAGCATGATAAGTCAGGGGTTTTAGGCGAAGAGTTATAGTCCAGTCTTCGCTTCAATGGCCGAAATGACTTATAGAGGCTAGTTTTGTCATATCCTTTTCAGGACAACCGATGAGTCCAAGCGTTTCACACTTGCTCCAAAACAACTAGCATTTAGTATAAACTTGCTAGTAGTAATACTTGCCCTATTATGAAAAGAAACTTTTGTTGCCAAAAATATCAGAAAAAGCAACAAATAAGTATGAAAAGTTTGTCATATGACGAAAAAACAAAGAAAGTGGATTTCTTGCCCTTCTTTGCTTCACATCAATTGGATTACCACATTATCCTAAATTAATACTAAGAGATTATGGTTTTTTTAGGATGGTAAAGTATAATACTCCGCCAACTATCACTAAGATTACCACTATTACCGCTATTATTAGTATCGGGTCAAGTGGAATCGCACTGCCTTGGTTTTGATTATTCGCCCCAAGGGAATCATTTCCATCAGCTTTCTTGTTAGTATCCCCCCCAATAACAGGCGCATTATTGTCCTGATTTGCGTTTGCCGGATTCAAAATACATTCCCCAGTACTGCATATTTTGCCTGTTCCGCAGGAAGTACCATTTACTTCACTCACATGCGTGCAAGAATTGCTTGTGCAGGAGTCGACTGTGCAAGGATTACTATCACTGCAGTTCGAATCAGTTGAGCACACAATTACCCCAATTCCAGTATTCAGGCTTGTATTTGAGGAGGATGGGCTTGTGGAACTCGCTATAGTTACCGAGCAGGTTTGGTCAGTTGGATCATTTTTTGTTGAAGTAATCGCGGCGGTTATTGTTGGAGAACCAGCGATTGTTGCAGTAAAAACATATGATTTGCTGCTTTGCGAGCCTGCGCTTAGAGTAAAACTTGAGGAGGCGCTCCCTGAAGTAAGCGTAAAATTACTTGTGTATCCCCCCATGTTTATTGTTACTGTCGCGGGACTTCCCCCGGCATTTCTCACAATAAAATTCATTGTAATTGTATTGCCTACGCTTGCTGTAGTCGCACTGCAGGTTTTATCGCTGACCTCAATGAAGGCGGCGGTATTTACTAATAGAGACGCATTTTGAAAAGTATCGCTAACACTCGTTCCTGAAGCGGTTACATTAAAGGTATAATTATTTGCGACATCTCCCCTTATTGTCCAGCTCTTTGAGGAACTCTGACCGGAGCTTAGACTCCCGACTGATTGCACTAAAGAATCTGAAGTGGCTGTTCCAACTGGCAGTGCTCCTAATTGTAGTGAAACCCCCCCAACTGAATCTCCAACAGCGCTTACCGTGGCAGTAAGTGTAACTGTGTCTCCTTCTGAAATCGCTTCAAGTGAATTAAGGGAAAGTGAGAGGCTTGCTGCATTCGCGGTGCTAAGTACCACTGCTAAAATAAACAAAATTAAAAATATTCTTTTCATTATCATCCCCCCATTCCCAAAATTTAATTTAGCGCACTAGCTTGACCTTACCTCGAAGTTTTCATATTGTGTTTGTAGTGCATTATTAATATTTACATCAACGGCAAGCGAGTAATTTGAGTCAGGGAGGTCGCCAAAATTAGTTCTTCCAATTCCGCCAACTATTGTTCCTTGGTATGTCCCTGAAACTGGAATCATCGTGTTTTGTCCATTCATTGATGGCCGTGCACTTGTTCGGAAGAGTTTTGCGCTTATAGTTCCTGAAGCATTCAATTTTACCCCGTCAAGATTTTTGAACATGGACCAAACTATAGTATTTGAATCAGCAAGATTATTTGTGCCGTCTTTTATCATCCAAAGCCCCCAATTATTCCCGCTTTCATCATATGGTCTCCATGTTGTCCTATTGATTAGTATCGCATTCTCATCATTCACATTAGTGTCATTCTCTGAAATAGCATAAACCGCTTCTCTATTCCCGCACAAAGTATTTTGCATTGCGCTCGGAGAATTATCATAAGGGCAGAGGAATGCGCCGCTTGTGTTATCAAACCATGCTTCATTCAAACCAGGCTCAGCATGTGTGTTTCCATCGCAGTTATCAACATTATTATTAGGTCCCCTGTACAAAAGGTCACAGAAGTTTGTATCATCATCAACTAGCATATTCGCGTCCTGTCCTGGGTTTGCCGCATGGAATGCGTCAGTGAGTTTTATGAAATAAAAGTTTTTGTCTTTTGCCCCATCCTTATCCAAGTCAAAGTCCCTCACATTCTCATTAAACAATCCATAATTCGCATCATACCAAGTCGGGTCTAATCCTCCGCCATTATCGTCTAGACCTTGGGCAGTATCTTCAATAAATATTCCGCTTCCCGCAAGCACTTGGTCAAAGTTAATTGTAATGTCCCCTGTTTGGTTGATTAAGTATATTTCGCTCTTGTATTTCTTTGCTTCCACAACCATTCCTTCCCATGGCTTAAATATCTGTGAAGAGCCGGCGGCGTTTGTTGCCCTTACTTCAAGCATATATGTCCCTGGGTTAGTTACTCTTAAGACAACTCTTGCAAACCCGCTTCCGTCCGTTACGCTTACTGTTGAGCTCCAAAGGTCTGAGGATATTTCTTGTGGATTTCCCATCCCAAATGAAGGCAAAAGCATTGCCCTATTTATTGTAACATTAATATCAGCTAGTGGTGTGCCGCTTAAATCATTAATTAGTATAGGCACCCCAATATTCTCATCAACCGGATACTGGCCGATATAAGTTCCCTGCATTTGGCCCGAATTATTAAAGTCATATGGGCTCTTCATATATGTCAGCGCCATTGAAGTAATATCAGTAACAAGCATTGCGTTTCCATCAGTTAGATTGCCAACATTAGTATCCCCAGCATGCCTATTGCTATCCGCATCATTCAAAAAGTTGCAGTCATTATCATAATCAATCCACATATTCTGGTCAGCAGTATTCACAAGTATTAAGTGATTCAAATCATTTCGCGCCCAATCAGTTCCGGCCATTACCCACCTATTATAACTTATATCGCCAATTGTTACGCTCCCATTACAATAATGGCCATTCCAACTGGATAAGTTTCCATTATCGGCATCATCTAAGATATTTGTATCATACGCGCCGGTGTTTGATTGTTGATATTGCAAGTTTTGCATTGCAAGGTTGCTTGGAACTGATAAATCGAATAAACTCATGCTTAGGTATAGCTCCTGCTCTGCTTCATTATCCGAACCATCTTGCGCGATAACAATCAAAGGGTATTCTGACAAAGGAACATCCGCGGGGATTTGCACTGACACTGTTGTCATTGTGTTTGCGCTAACTGTGCTTCCGCCAATAAAAGCTATGTTTGAATTTAGGTCTTGCTGTGTTTTATCATCAACAAGGATTGCGTGTAAAGTAACATCGCTGCCCGAAAGGACATTAAAATCAAATGTTTCGCCTGGAGCCGCATTTAGCATTTTGTCTCCATTAGAGCCGCTGGATGATAATGGAATTAAACTAAATCTAAACGGCTGTACTCTAAAGAATCCGTCCCCATTTTCAGCACCGAGTGTGGCGGAAGTTCCTTTTATCAATGTTCTATAATTCCCAGACTGCCAATTAGTATCGGGGTGAGTAACGCTAAGGGCGGCAAATGTTTGCACTTCGTCTGGGGGACCCATCATTCCAGTGCAATTAATATCCGTCAAAGTCATTGTTGCGGAAACCTCTGTCGGTTCTTTGAATTCATCCCCCATGCTCATCAAGTAAATTTTTGTGTCGGCAGTGCTTGGAGTATAATCATTTACTGGCATTCCAAGCGCGGGATCCATTGCCATTACAAGTAAATTGAAATCACTCGCTGCGCCAATATTATCCAAAAACATGCACTCGTCTCCTTCTACCGCTATTGGCTGCGAGAATACCATATAATTCTTAACCATTAGGAAGAAATCCCCATAATCAATTGTGCTTCCATTAGTTACTTTTACTTGACCCAAATAAGTCCCTGAGCCGAGTGTTCCTAAAGATAGCAGCGCAATTCCGGTGCTGCTTGTAATTAAATTATTATTATCCGCGCTTGCGTTTATTGAAGCAACTGATAGTTCATTCCAATCATCAACATTTCTCAAAGAATATAGTTCAACACCAGCATATTTTATCGCGGTTCCGCCGGCATTTTTTACGTTTATTGAGAGAAAAACATTTTCATCGTTTGAGTGGAATACCGGCGGTCCAAACATATCAGACTTCTGACTCCCATTTTCATCCGCAGGAGAACTTGTTATATTCATTTTTTTGTATCTAAAAGCACCAAACCCAATTACTCCATTTGCGTCAAAAGAATCATTATTCGAATCCGTATCAACAGTGAATTCTAGCGGAACAAACCCCGCGGAAATATTGTTGTCTGTAAGCGCTGAAGCGAGCAAAGTAAGCACGTGTGATTCGGCATTGTAATCAAGATAAGCTGCATCAATTACTACTCGCTCATTATTTTGCACTATCGCGGCTTGTGTCACTCTTGACACATTCGAATCAGTGGATGTGTTCAAATCGATTGTGTTAACAATAAATCCTACATTTTCATCCTGATAGAAAGTAAATTTCCAGGAATTGTTTGGGTCTTGGAGATATGCGGCAGGGTCAATTGCATCAAGGAACACTAGTTGGTTTTGAACTTTTAATCCGGTTGAAGCGCTCAAATCCTGGCTCGTATTTAATACATTCAAATCAGTTCCGGTTACAGTATAATAGTACTCACCTACGGCTGAGGGAGCTAAAAAGTTTAAGTCGCATTCCATATCAGGAGCGTTATCCAAATTATAATCAACATTTGTTCCGATTGTTGAACCCGCCTTGTAGGAAGTTAAGATTATTTTATTCACATCGCAGGCATTATTCAAATCTAATCCACTTAACTCTGTAACAGCATTCAAATCAATTACTCGAAGTTCAAGAGTAACGAGGGAACTCGTACTATAAACCCCTTTCATTCTTTCTTTTTTTCCGGCGTTAGAATTTTTCTTTGGCTGCAAAGAAAAGTCATATCCCTGTGCCGAAATTTTTAGTTCCTGCGTTTGAGAATACCCAAGCGCGCTCGAATTAACTCTTACAATATAATCTCCCTGTGCGCTTAATGCACCCGTACTTGCCGCAAAATATCCCCCGTTTTGGGTAAAAGATAATGCTGTTGGGGCGGTGCCGCTTGGCGCCATTATTGTTCCTGTTACTGTAGCGCTTGTTATTGGTGTTCCGCTTGTATAGCTCAAAAACACTTTAATGTTTGCATCTTGGCCAGTAGCGAACATATTTTGCGATTCGCCGGTAGATGTGCTGTAAGAATTCACAAACAAATTATATGCTACAACAGGAACATTGAATCCGGTTACACCATTATCTACTATTATAGTGTAGGTGCCTGGAGAAGAAAGCGCCCCAAAGTTATAATCAACGGTTCTATTTACGCCGGCTGCCTTTGGGACATAGTTATTTTGGTCCACTACAACAGTTCCATTAGAATCAACAAGTTTTAGCGCGATATTATAATCGCTGCTTACAATATTCGCATTAGAATCTCTTAAAACGAAATTAGCAATAAGTACTTGACCAACATTTAAAGGAGGACTATTGCCGACATAATTAACATCAACACTTGCATAATTGTTATTGTAAAATAAAACCTGTTGGTTGCGCTTGAATCAATGTCCGTTACAGTTCCATTGTAATCCCTCGCGGTCAGACTGTTAAAGGTTATTGTGTAATTCCCGTTCGCATCAGCAGTCACTACGTTTTGATCCGTTACTGTGCCTGTAATTGCGTCAGCCAGAACAATATTCAAATCATCAGCGCCCACAGGAGAAACTGTTCCAGAAATAGTTACTGCCCCGCCGACATAGTACTGCCCATTAACATCAACTTGAACATTAGCGGCAAAAACAACTGATGCAAATAAAACGGTTAAAAAAAGTACAAGATAATTTCGCCCAAACAAGACTTCCCACCTTACCCAACCACGATTTCAAGGAGGGCTTAACTAGTATATAAATATTCGTAAGAAAATGAAATGTTCGTTGAACAACGAAGTAAAAACATAAATTGCCTTTTGCAGATATAATAAAATATAAGTTGCGACCATAGTAGCGAATGAAGAAAAACTTTTTCTTATTCGCCGGCATGATTTTAATATTAATTTTTTCATTGATTGGCTGTATTCAAAATTCACTAAGTGCTCCGCAGGGCATAAATCCATTTGGCCAAAATCCAAATGGTCCGCAGCAGCCTGGTTTTGATAATAATTTTAACAATCCGCTTCCTCCTCAAACAAATCCTCCCCAAAATCAACCAATGCAAAATCCGCCATCAAACGCCCCCCCGCAAAATAATCTTCCCCCTTCGCCAAGCTCCGAGGTGCAGGGGATTAATCCAAATGCTCCTCTTCCTGCCCTGCCCGAAGGTGTCCCTAAAGGGGAATGGATAACAAAGAAATTCAGTAACGTGGAAGTAACCTATTTCTCAACTGCTATTGCGCGCGGAATGACTGAGAGCGGGACAGATTTTTTTATTAAACTAAAAAACACTGGTTCTTCAAGTGAAAGTGTTTGTTTTACTGGAATCACTCCTGAATTAAGGAGTTTAGTTCCCCCCTGGAATCTTCACTTTTTCTCCTTACAGGACTCTCCAATTGAACTCTCCTCGGGAGAGGAAAAAAGGCTTTGGTATTATGCGTCAATTGATCTTGCGCAAAACATGGAGAGCGGTTATTTTAATATTCCTTTTAATGTGGGCGAGTGCAGTTCCACCGCGAACTCAGTTGACCTTAATGTGACCTTCGGCGGGACGAATGAGAACTTCTGGGGGAAGGAGACCTCTTACATTTTTGGTTCTGTTAAAGATGAATCGGGCAGTCTAGTCGCTAGGGCAACAGTTATGGCTGTGATGAACTGCGGGAGAGTGGATTTTAAGACAGAAACTGATGAACTTGGAAATTATAAAATACCTCTGCTTGGAATGGAAGACATTAACGCGATATATTTAGGAAAAGAACTTGCATGTGACTCCACGGATTATTATTTGTCGCTTGAGAAAGAAAATTATGAGTATTATTATAATGGGCATATTGCCCCGACAAGAAAAGAGCCAAAGCAAGTGGATATTGTCCTGAAAAAAAAGCCAGCAGCGCAAAGTTATTCCCTGGAGTGGGAGAAAAAGATTGAGGATAACTTTGGCTTTTTCTGGGTAAAGCCTTCCTCCGACTGGAGCGTGTTCGCCGCGGCGCAGTCAAAGCATCCTCCTGAATTAAACAAGCCCACAAATTTTTATTTGCTTGATACTTTGGGAAATATTTTGTGGAAACAACCAACAGAAAATGAGTGCTGGGGAATTGACATTGCAAGTGACGGCAGTAAAGTTGTTGCGGGATGCCACGACGGAAAAGTATATGCGGTTGATAAGTCAGGAACATTGCTTTGGAAAACTGATTTTGGTTCAATGGTAAGGAGCGCATGCATCTTGGAGGACGGAACAAAAGTTCTCTCAGGAACCGCGCCCACTCTGATTAATTCCTCAAGCGGAGCCAAGCAGGATTTAAAGTGGCAGGGGGATTGGCTGAGAAACTGCGCATTTTATTCTGATAACTCAGGGTTTGTAGCGGGCGCAAGAGAAGTAACTGGCTTTGATATGCAGGGAAACCAAAAGTGGCGCAATGTAATCGGCGAGTTCCCGCTCTTTATGGGTGTTGACAATAAGAACAATACTTTCGCGACTGGAAAGAGCAGAACGCTTTTTGATTTTAGCTCAACAGGCGAGGTTCTTTGGAAGCACAGAATTCCGGACCATACTGCAACAGCCGGAGCGGTTACTCCGAACGGAAGCAGAATTGCTCTTGGCACAGTCGGGGGAATGGTTTATCTTTTTGATGGGAGCGGAAATCTTTTGTGGAAAAGAGGAACACGCGCGTTTCCTAATGCGAGTTCGGCTGGACATAATGCTGTCGCGATTTCAAATGACGGCAAGCTGATTGTAGTTGGAACCGCCCCGCAGAACTGCATTGTGGCTTATGATGAAACAGGAACAATAGTGTGGGAGAATTGCATCACTCCCGATGCGACAAACAAAGACCTTTTGCTCGGGGTAATGAATGTGCAAATCTCTCCTGACAAAAAAGAGATAATCGCGGCGTACGGGGATAATTATATTAGAAAATTTCATCTGGATTAATTAGTTTCTGATTTTATTTTTTGGCGCGCTCGCCTTGCTTTTTTGAATTGTTTTCTTCATAAACCCCGCGATTTGCACAATATTATTCAATCACTACATACTCACCGTTCTTGACTTGTTTGAAAACAAATTCTCTCTTACCCGCACCATTTGAGTTCATTGAGAACTTGCCGCTTGCGCCGTCATAATTCTTCTCATTCAGCAAATAATTTACAACGCACTCCGAATTTCCATTGCAGAAATTGTACGCATTCACTTCCATTACAAATCCATCATACGCCATTCTCGCAATTACCGCTGGACTTTTATTATATCTTGCGATATATTTTGCCTCAAACTCAGCGTACTTTTCTCCTCTATTCGCTCCAACGGGCGATGAAAGTATTAGTCCTTCCGCCCCTCCCTGCGCTGAATCAATTACAAACTGGTCCTCCGCCTCGTATGTCCCCATTATCTGCTTTCCAATTTCCATCTCTTTAGCCTGCTTCAATATGAGTCCTATTTGCGCTCCAAAGTGAACAGCAAGCAAAAAGTCTGACTTATTTTCCTTTACTTTTGTGAGTTCAGTTCTATAATCCTTGCCGAAGAATTCAAGCGGGGCGTTTAGCACTATTACTCCGCCAAGTTCAGTGAATCTTTTCGCAAAATTATCACTGTATCCTTTCCCAAAATCCGAATTCATCCAAAGTATGCTAGCTTTTCTTGAGCCCAATTTATTGTAAGCATATTCCGCCTGAGCGTAAGCTTCATCATTTATTGCTGAATTTGGCGAAAACACATACGCATTCAAATCAACAAGCGCCTGCGGCACAGTTGCAGTCATCATGATTGGAATTTTTAGCGGTTTTGTTTGGGTTGCGATTGCATTAACTGCAGGTATGCAAAATACCCCGCTAATTAAATCAACATTGTCAGCCATCACGAGCTTTTGCGCGGATTTTAGCGCATCGGGAGCAATACACGCGTCTTCATAAATTACTTCAATATTTGTGCCCAAAAAGTCCTCTTTTGCGAGTTCAATTCCATTTCGAATATCCTGCCCATATACCGCGGCGTCACCGGTTAGGGGGACAACTACCCCTACTTTGACTGATTCAGTTTTGAGTGGAATCCCATTTAAAATAATTAAAAGTGCGGCAATTACAATAGCACAAATTACAATTACCCCAACCAGTTTTTTAGCATCCAAATTAAACACCTTCTGCCAGTAATAACCGGCCCACCATTAATAAAACTGCGCAGGAGGAGGGATTTATATTATTGTGGTAATATATACTACCATATGGAACTTAGTGAGTTAAGGGAACTTGGGCTTAGTGCGGGGCAGGTTTCTGTTTACTCTGCGGTTCTTGAGCTTGGCACTTCCACCTTAAATCGAATTCACGAAAAAACCGGAATTGACAGAAGAAATATTTATGATATCCTAAACAAACTCATCGAGAAAGGATTTATTGCATATAATGTTGAAAGCAAAAAGAAATCCTATTACTGCACTCACCCAAACAGCATTCTTGAAGCGATTAAAGAAAAGGAAGACAATTTGCAGGCACTTGAGAAAAAAGTACCTGAAATAAAGAATCTTTTTTTGATGATGAAACCAAAAATTAATGCGGAGATTTACCGGGGAAACGATGCAATGAAATCATTGCTTGATGAAATGCTGGAATATGACGCCGTTTATTGGCTTGGGGGAAACAGCGGAGTAGAGAAAAAATTTCCGATTTGGTTTAATCACTGGATGGAGAAGAGGGCACAAAAAAAAGTAATGATGTATGACCTTGTTTCCTACGGCACCCATCTTGAAAATTATTCACCAGAGGACCTCAAAAAACACAAGAAATTTTATTATAAATACTGCTCTCTTCCGGAAGGATTCTACACCCCAATGGTAATGATAATATTTGGGAACAAAGTAGCCCAAATTCTATGGAATAAACAGCCATTTGCAATAGTAATTGAATCAGAGGAAATCAAGAACAGCTTCATGAAATACTTCAAATACTTCTGGAAAGAGCCTTGGTGAATAAATCATGTGCTTAGAACCTGAATCGAAATTAAATACCTTTGTTAAAAATATTATACTTAAACATTAGTGAGGCACTTACATGAAACATACACAAAATAAAACCAAGATGATTTACAATAAAATTGCTGATGAAGAGGATAGGCAAGAGAAAGAACACACGCTTAGAACTGAAATACCGCGGGAGTTTATTAAAAAATATATCAAGAAATCCGATGTTGTTTTGGATGCGGGAGGAGGCACTGGAATTAATGCAATCCTAATGGCTAAGATTTGCAGACACGTTTCTTTGCTAGATATTTCAAAAAATGTTCTTAAGCGCGCTAAACGTAACATTGAAGCAGCAAAACTTTCTGACAAAGTGGATTTAATTGAAGGGGATATCAACAATTTGAAAAAGTTTCGCAGCAGGACATTTAGCTTTGTTGTGTGCGTAGGAGACGCAATTTCGTATGTTCTTGAAAATAGGTTCAAAGCGATGAAAGAATTAGTTAGAGTAGCTAAAAGAGGCGCAATTTTGGTTATTGGTTGTGATTCAAAATATGGATTTATGCAGCACTACCTAAAAAAAGGGGATTTGAATGAAACAATACACATTTACAAAACTCACAGAACATATTGCATGATGGGCCCAAGAACCCACGTGTATGATGTTGGAGAAATGAAAAAGATGCTTGAAGCAAATGGTTGTGAAGTTTTGGAGATTGCCTCAACCCCCACAATAACTGATACTGTTGACAAAAAACAATTCTTTGAGCCAAAAACATGGGCTAAACTAAAAAAATTGGAACTTGAACTTTGCACAAAACCAGAATTATTAGGAATTGGGGCGCATCTATTATTTATCGCGAGAAAAAAATAATCCCGCAGGCTTTAAGAATCTGCCCAAATGTTATTCATTTATGGCTCTAACAATCAAGAACCTCTCGGTTTCCATTGGCACAAGGGAAATTCTCCTTGACGAGAGTCTGGGAATTGAGGACGGGGCAAAAGTTGGAATCCTTGGAAGAAACGGGGTAGGAAAAACCACTTTTCTAAAAGCCATCCTTGGGCAAATAGATTATGGCGGAAATATTAAGTTTAACGGAAAAGCGGCTTACTTTTCCCAGCACGTTGATTTGGATTTAAAGAAAACCGGGTGGCAGACTATTGGAGAGCGTGCAACTATTCACCACCAAAACCAATATGAAAAAGAGATGCAGGAGATTGAGAAGAAACTTTCAGAACCCTCGGTATATGATGACCACGCTCACGCTACAAGGCTCACTGAAAGATATGTTGAACTCCAAACCGCGCTTGCAAAACACAAGAATACTCTCCCCACAAGCAAAATTAAATCAATTCTACGAACACTTGATGTTAAGGATGACTGGCTTGACCAAAATGTCGGCTCGCTCTCAACAGGACAAAGAGCAATTATCGCGCTTGCGCAAATATTATCCTCTGATGCTGATTTACTATTGCTTGATGAACCAACAAATCACTTGGATTTTAAGAGACTAAATATTTTGGAGGATTATTTGAAGAGTTTTAAGGGAACTGTAATGATGGTTACGCACGATAGATACTTTTTGGACAGGGTTTGTGACACAATTTTAAAAGTGGAAAACGGAAAAATACTGAAATATAATGGAAATTACTCCGCGTATGTAAAAACACGGGACGCAAATTTTGAGGCGCAGCAAAAAGCCTTCGAACTAGAAGAAGATTATATTGCTAATGAGAAAGACAAAATCGCGCGCATTGGAAAGAGTCCCCTTAAAGTAAAGCAGGGAAAGTACCGAGAAAAACAACTTGAGAAGCGCGAAGTAGTGGAAAAGCCCGATCTTGATAAATCAGATTTTGAAACACCATTTGAGGCGTCCCCAATTCGCTCGCACATGGTAATGGAACTTGAGGACCTAACTGTGGGATATGAAAAGAAAAAACCGCTTATTTCTCATATTAATCTGAATATTTGTGTTGGACAAAGAATCATTATTATTGGAGAGAATGGAATTGGGAAATCCACCCTCTTCAAAACAATTGAAGGACGACTCCCTGCGCTTAGCGGGAAAGTTAAGCTTGATTCGGAAGGAAAACTTGGTTACGTTGACCAGGAACTAAAGGACCTTGTTGCGCACAACACTCTTTATGATGAAATACATTCAATTCTAAAAGATAAGGCTCAAACTCGCCAGAATTTATCAATGGTTGGTTTTGTTACGAACGAGGAAGTTTCAAAGCAGATAAATAAATTATCCCTTGGAGAGAAAGCGCGTCTTAATTTGCTTAAAGTTTTAATTGAGAAACCCAATTTGCTTCTCCTTGATGAGCCGACAAACCACTTGGATATTGATGCGTGCGAAATAATTGAGAAAGCGTTCCTCCGATACGAGGGCGCAATTGTTGCAGTATCGCACGATAGATATTTCATTGAGAAAATTGCGCAAAGAATCCTAAAAGTCGTTGACGGAGCTATTGAGGAACTGCCAAGGCACCTTGTGCAGGATTCTAAAAACTAGAAACAATCTAAAATTATTATTTCTTCCAGAAAATTATCTAACCAAGATTATATTTTTTGGGCTTATTTTGGTTCTTACTCTCAAATAAAATAGTTTTTCATTTTTAAAATAGGGCAAATACTTTTTCAATCCCTCTTGTTTAATCACTTTTTGAAAATTCTCAAAAGATCCAAATGGGGATTTCCAGTATTTTTTAAACTCTGGGACATAACAATAAAATAGGGCAGACTCAAAACACCTATTTGATCCGCGAACATAAATAGTAAATCTTCGTTTATTTTTTCTCTTATTTGCCCAATTATTTAGGTTCTTTGTTAATCTCTTTTCAGAATGGCTTAAATAAGCCTTGTTCTTCAATAAAAAATCAGTTAATTTCAAGACATAAGTTACAAGGCACCCGCCCCCAACCCATCTCTTTTTATAAATCTGAATTTGCTTTTTATTTGCAACAAAATCAATATATTTACCATCAACAGACCTTTTGCTTATCTCAACAATTTTGCTTCCTCTAATCGGCCCGCTTCTCCAAATATCTAAAAAAATAATTCCTTTTTTCTCTAGCCTTTTTACTATCCTAAACATTTTCTTAATCTTTGGATTTATTCTTTCATAAGGGTCTTTAGAAGGATCAAGCCCAGTGCTAAGAGTGGCTTTCTTTTGATTGATTGGCATAATCCGATACAATTTAATGTCTACAAACTTTTTCCACAGCCTTTTCAGTTCCGCATTAGTTACCATAAAAAGAACCACAAGAGAAGGGATTTTATATAAATTTGTTTAATACCCTGGCCGGGATTCGGACCCGGGTTATCGCCTTGAGAAGGCGATGTGCTTGACCACTACACTATCAGGGCATTGATAAAAATTAATCAGTTGGTTAGGTTTATATTGCTTAATGGTTTAAGTGTTTGGAATGCAAATTAAAGCTGTGTTATGCGACCTTGATGGGACGCTTATTGATTCAATTCCTTTGATTATGAGGAGTGATAAGGCGGCTATACAAAAGTTCGGTTTCAAGGTGTCTAATCAGAGGTTAAGGGAACTCTCTCAGCTCCACTCAAGGGATATTGCTTATTACTTAATGGATTCAACTAGGAGAGTATTTGATATTTACAAGTTTATTGCGTATAGAAGAAGTCTTTTTGTTAAATTACTAAAGAAGCATAAGGCAAATAAGCTTTGGTTTAAGGATTCTAAAGAATTCATTAAAGATATTTCCTGCACACTCCCAATGGCGGTTATTACCGGCTCAAGGCACAAATTTGTGGAAACGGTTTTTGACAAAAAGACTTTCGCGTGCCTCAAGTTCATAATCACGAGTGATGATGTTCAGCACAAGAAGCCAGATATTGAGCCCTTAGAGAAAGCAATTAAGCTTCTCGGATTAAAAAATAAGGATATTATTTTTATTGGTGATTCTGAGCAGGATGCGTTAATGTGCCAGAGGTTGGGAGTAAAATTTGTAGCAAAGATTGGCGGAATTTCCACAGAAAACCAATTGAGAAGATATAATCCGATTTTTGTTGCGAAGACTTTTTCTGAGATAAAAAGATTTATTGCGCTGCTTTCATAGTAAAATATTCTTTCACCCCAGAATTTATTTTAGTGAAAGTTTCTTTTCAAGTAATGTAAGGTCAATCAGCGTGTCCTTGCATCCATCCTTTAGCAGTAGAACTAATTGCGGAACAACCCCTGTGTCTTTTGTTGCTTCAAATGAAATTAATGCCTCCGCAAAACAACATACGCCAACAGCCGCTTTTGGTTTATACTTTTGAATTATTTTTTTTACAAGGCTTCCGCCTGGAACAATATAAATTTGTTTGTAGCCAAGTTTCTCAGCCATCTCAACAGCTTCATCCAGCCCGCATCCTTTGCAGTGCTTGCAGTGATAGCCATCCTCATCAAAAGTCGCTTTGCACCCGGGTAATCTTCTTGTGCAGTGCGGTAAAAATAGCGCCCTGTCTTTGAATGGGATTCTTTTAAACTCAGGCTCAAACACAGAATTTCTTAGTTCAATGTGAGTAAATTGTATCATGTCCTCGCTCAAACCAAGCGATTTACCAATCTTCTCAGCGGCGCTAGCGGCGTTAAGGTGAGCACCCGCATCAGCGAACTTCCCGATTGCACCCCTTATTTTCTCGTAGATTCCATCGGACATAAAGAAGAACCTAATACAAATGGATTAATAATTTGTTGTAAAGGCTTTCAAAAATACTAATGGTTTGAGTAAATTACTTAACCTTCATCAATAAAGCATTTCAAACACACCAACAAAACTTAAAAAAGAATGCTTGTTGAATGCATAACTCCCAGAGAGGCACAATTACAATGAAAATGAACAACCTACGACTAAATGGTGGTTTCTTTCGGGTCTTTCCCAAAAAGTATCGTTTTTAATAAATCATATTCTTTTTCATTAAACGACTTATCAGCAGAAATTGGAATAATATCTCCTATTAGATTAAACTGGGCTTTTCCGTCCTTAATTCCAATTGATTGTTTAAAAAATATAACTCCGGACACAATATTATGCCCCAACCTAGTGTGAGATATATTTTCATCAGTTAATCTTACCCAACGCACATCACCAGTGGATTTGTTAATTTCCACTGCAGCTGTGCCCAAAACCACATTCAACAAATCAGCCCTATCAACAAAACTTCCTGAACAATCTAAACAGATATAATAACTAATCTTGTTATTTTTTATGAGATTTGAAACTTCTTTTGTGTAGCCCTGATCAATTTTGTCCGATATCTTCTTGAACGCCAAATTACCGACAGTTATTGCACCATTTGCTAGACCCATTTGTCGAGGTAAATTAATTTTTTTAATTTCAATAAAAATATCTTTTCCGTCTAAATTCATTTTCAGATCCGCTCTTTTTTTCCCCCCTGGCAATTGTGGTTCAAGAACAATTGGAACCCCATAGTCAAAGAATTTATCCATGACAATATATTCAGACATATTATCCCAAAATCCAGTTTCATTAAAGAAAGATTTTTTGAATTTATCGATTTGTCCTTTATTCCCAAAAGCTTCATTTTTTGAGTTTGCGCTTTTTTTTAGTACATTGTCTATTTCGCTTAATATTACCTCTTCTTCTGGTGAAGCCGCATCAATTTTCCTTGAGGTCAATTGTAATATGGGTGAAAATCTACCTTCTTTTTCTGCATGAGACAACAAAGAATTAGAAGCCAAATACAATTGAGGATAGCTTTTTTGCAATTCTTCTCGAATTGCGGCAATATCATAACTTTCTTTTCTATAAGGTAATACATCTAGGGCATAGCGCAATTTATCTACTAAAATGGCATAATTCTGAATCGTCAACTCGATGGCAAACAAGGATTTATCAAAAAACCTTCTTTCCTTGGTCAATGATTTAATTATGCTAATAATCTTTCCCAAAATAAGTAGATTGTTTTCTGATTTTGAAGAATAAATCTCTCCCAAGATTGAGCCATACAGATCAAAAAACAATTTATTTGAAGGATCTGCCTGATGCAACATAATAATTCTTTCGCAAATATAACTCAACTCTGGATTTTTTTCTATTAAACTGGAAAAAATGAACTTAAATCTAAATTGGTAGTAGCCCAACTTTGCATAATTTTTTAGAAACTCATCAATAAACAGTGGATTTTTAAAAAAATGTTGGACAATCCATTCCAATTGCTTTGGTTCGTTGTTAGTGCCCTTATTGAACCAATAGTAAAAAAGATTAACAAGCTGTGGAAAATCATTCTTTTCAAAATTGTCTTTGTACTCAAATAATGCGTGAACACAAAAGTCTAGAACTCGCTCAGACATATTCTTTGAAATTTCAATCAATTCCAATAACTCTTTTTTATCAACCCCCTTTTCTGATGAAATATCCATCAGTAATTGCATATTTGCTAGTTCATTTTGCTTTTTTGCAATAACAAACAACCTCGGGATAAATTCTTTAGTTCCACTTTTAGCAAATCTAAAATATATACTTACTAAGGTAGCCAACTCGATGTCAGCCCCATTCTCTTCAACCTTGCTTAAAATAATATCTAATTTTGGATCATATTTTTCTTCCCGATATGCAACTCGAATCGCCTCACACAGAGCAAGTCTAGTGAAGTTAGTTTTTTCTAGCTCATCTAACAATACTCCTTTATTCTTTCTCGCCAAACCCCCCAAAACAAAACCCGCTAAGTACCGAATATGTTCATTTTTTGAGTTATTAATCTGATTTAGAATTTTGCCAGCAGCTTTGTTATTCTCCCCCAACTCAACTAATTTGTTAAATAGACCGCCAATAGTTAAATCTCCTCTCATTTTGTCATACACGACATCCAAAAAATCAACAAAATCTTCAGATTTGTCGGTTATAGAAAGCATAAACTCTTGAATCAATCTCAAATACGCAAACAAATCTCTTTGAATTAAACCCCAAACAATTATCTTTTGCTCTTCGTAAGGGTAATGGCTAAATGTTTCATCATAAAACTTTTTTTGAAGAACATGATTATAACCAATGTTTTCTAATTCAAGCCCACCAGTTCGCATTTACATCACCCCCAACGGTATTGTTTTTATTATATGAAATTCCTCTTGATTTGACCTTGTAAGAGTCAACATTCCCTTTTGAAATTACTTTTATCTCGCAACCATAAACTGCAGGGGATCCAGTAAATCTATCAAACCTAGAATACAAATCAAGCAAACCAACCAGATTTTTCAAGTGCTCAGAGGTAAATTTTGAAGTTTCAACAGTAGAGAGTTTTCCCATGACATTTGATATTATATTACTAACCTCCACAATATTGCCTAAATCAAATAATTGAATTCCAGAACCAATCCCGTCAAAAGAACTTTTGAATAAATCATTTAATTTCATTTTCTTAACTTTGGGGTGCTTAGAGCTCAGCAAAGTGACTTCTAGAGTAGCTCTATCCACAAAAATGCCTTGAAAAAATACTTCGGTTTCAAGACTATCCTTTGCATTCTTTTTTAATTTTGGTGCTTTTTCTTCAGTTAGCTGTGTAGTTAATTGGATTTGGGATTGTATGTTTTTTTGGAATTCCTTTTCAAAAGAATCTAAGTTCTTACCTGTGGTATTATACAAATTATGCATTGCTTCAATTATGTCAGTTGTGCCAGCAAAACCATAGATATGCATCTTGCTTTCAAATAATTTTGCACTTGTTTTTTCAAAGGGAATCAAAATATCAATACCACTTCCGTCAAGAAAGGTACTTTGTTCCAAATTGTCAGCACAAAGTATTATTCCATCCTTCAAAGGGATACTTAGAATTGTAGTCAACTATTCACACCTTAATTAGCTTATTCTTCTTTGCTTTCCAAATACATGTTTCCCACTTTTTTGTGTTTTCTATATTTTATATATCCAATTTTACTTAATATATAAAGGCTGCGGATTCACACCAACATGCTAATGCCACTGGGCGGAATCGCACCGCCGACCTCTCGATTATGAGTCGAGCGATCTAACTGCTGATCTACAGTGGCTGTTAAAGAAAAAGTCTCCAGAAAGGCTTTAATACTTGATTTCAGAGCTTCTCAAGGCAGATTAGTCTTGCCGGGTCGCCTAGCGGAGTGGGCTTATTGTATATTACTCTAAACAGCAAATTGTCCCTTAGGGCTGTGCGTATTATATAAATATTATCATAACTCACTGTGGTGAGCAGTAATCTGCCTCCTCTTCTAAGCACTTTGTGGCATTCAGTTAGCGCTTTGTTTAAGTGGCGTGTGTGTGCCATTCCGAGGTTTGAGTTAATAAAATCAACGCTTTCGGCGCCAAGTTTTTTTGAGAGAGCTTCTGCGTGCATTACTCTCCACTCAATCATTGAGGTATTTGGCTAGCTTTTCCACTGTGGTTCTCTTCTTACTCCGCTTGCAATAATCCTTACTCCTTCCCCTAGTCCGCCTGCAAGTTCGCTTGGTAATCGTCCTGTTCCGCATCCAAGTTCAAGCACTGTGTAATTGCCCTGTCTTTTGCTTAAGTCATAGTTTCTTCTAATCTCGTGCAATAAGTCAATGCCATAATAATCTTTTTTTATTTCCGCAAGCCCTGCATCAAAACTCTTTGACCATGTCTTACTCTTATCCCCCATCCTTGCCTTAATCAATTGTTTTCTTGTATTCGGTCGCCAGTGCATTCCGGCAAACCAGCCGTGTCTTCGGACTGCGTTTACCCTTGAAATTGTTGCTCTCTTAAGTCCTTTGAGTTTTGATGCGGACAAGGATAATCACCTCACGCCTCAGTGTTGGTTAATCTGCTTTTCACGGTGAGAGTTGAACCGTGTAATATTACTCTGTCGGCGTACCCCAAAAACAGGCTTGTTTCAAGCACGCCTGGTATCTTTTTTGCCTGATAATCAATGTCCTCAAGCTCATAAATCTCATCAAATTTTAAATCAACAAAGTAGTGTCCGGTTTCGCTCAGCACAGGTTTTCCTTTTAACAAACGAAGCACAGGATCTCCAAGGTTCATTAGCTGCGCAATTGTTTTCTTTGGAGAAAACGTGCTTATTTCTACGCACATCGGCGCGTCTAGGCGCGGAACAAAATTCTTTTCTTCACACACAACCACCATTTCAGCGGCGTCCTGGGCAATCATTTTATCTCTAATTAAGGAAGTTGTTTCGTTTGAAATGTAATTAAAGTCCTCATCCACTTGGTCAACAAAATCAAATGCTAAATCCACTTCAATGTCCTCAAGCGAGGCTGTTGGCATTTTAAGCTGTGAGCAAAGGAGCGCCATCGTATGGGAAGTTGGAACCACACGGAGCTTCAAATTATTATTCAGCGAATAAAGCGCAAGTTTTTTTAAAAAAGAGTCATTTGTCGGGCCCGTGCCAAGCGAAACAACAGTATTTGCCTTAATGTATTTTTCAAGCAGCGCTTCCACTCTTTCATCATTAAGCATTAAATCACTAAGAGTAATACTTCTTTCTTGAATAAAAACCCTGCTGGCAACATAAAGCACAAAGCAATTTACTTAATAGGCAAGAACTACTCTCTCCAACTAACCTTCACTTCATCCGTTCTTTGTTTTGGAAGAACTTCGGTTCCCGCCCCAACAGTTTTTGCGCCTTTTGCGTGCATTAATATTCCAAGCCATGCAATCATTGCCGCATTATCCACCATAACTCCTGCAGGAGGCACAAATAATTTCGCCCCGCGTTCCTCGCACATCCTTCCAACCATTTCTTGGAGTGCTTTTGAGCACCCCACTCCTCCGCCAAGAATTACTTCTTTTTTCTCGGTGTGCGCAAGCGCTCTTTCAGTTACTTCAGTAAGCATCGCAAACGCATTGTGGAGGGCGGAGTAAACCAAATCCTCTTTTCGTATTTTCCCTTTCTCAATCTCAGGAATTTTTTTCTCCGCGGAAGTAAGTAAACCCGAAAACGCAAGGTCCATTCCTTTTACAGTATAAGGAAGCTCAATTAGTTCCTTTCCCTCAAAATACATTTTGTCAAGCACAGGACCTGCTGGAAAACCTAAACCGAGTGCTCTTCCAAAAGTGTCCAAGAAATTGCCAATTCCGGTGTCAAGTGTTTCCCCAAACACGCGATAATATTTATTTTCATAGCAAATGATTTGTGTATTCGCTCCTGAAGCATATAGCATCACCGGGTCAAGCGCTCCGCACAATTTTCTTCCAATTTCTAGGTGCGCGATGCAGTGATTCACTCCAATAAGCGGAACTTTATTTTTCAGCGCGAGCTGGCGCGCGGTTATTGCCCCGCACCGAAGAGCGTTTCCGATTCCAGGCCCTTGGGAAAATGAGACTAAGTTAATTTTGGCAAGGGTAACTCCGGCTTTTTCAAGCGCCCGCTTCACAACACTTGGCGCAACTTTGTAGTGGTGCTCCGCAAGTTCGCGAGGAATCATTCCGCCCTGCTCGGTTGTGTAAGAATCTTTTTCATTTGAAAGAATTTCGCAGGAAGATTTTTCATATCCATTCTCAAGAATATTACTTTTCACTACCGAAACGCCAAATGTGTGCGCTGTGCTTTCAATTCCGAGGCAAATAATTTCTTTCATAATCAAGCCGCCAAATAAATCGCAATCGCGACAAAGTCATACAATAAGTGTCCAAAAAAATTCTGCAGGAGAGAATTATTTTTCTTGTACCAGTATGCAAGTATTAGCCCAAGCGCAAATACGCCGATTATTTCCGCGATTGACCAGTAAGTTATGTGCGCCCCCGCAAATAGTACTGTTGAAATAATTGGTCCGATTCGCGGCACAAGGAATGCTCTGAAAAAGAATTCCTCAATTAGAAGGAGCGGGAAGAGCATTGCGACAAAGAACCAGAGATTGTCTTTTTGCTGGGCAATTGACTGCGCCACCTTGTCAAGGTCATCAATTTGGGGCATGTTTAGTGCGCCCGCAACAAAAGTTATTAGAGAGGAAATCACAACAAAAGCAGCTAAAAGCATAACAAGAAGGGTAATTGTCCCAAATATTTCTTCTTTGAAGCTCTTTGGTTTTGGGAAAAGATGCGCAAGTAATTTTTTCCAGGAAAGTTTTTTCACTACCCTTAGCCAAAAAAGTGGCAGGAATATCATTATGACAAGAAAAGCATAGTAAAATAATTGGTAGTAGTCAGCCATCTAAGTAGTGTTTATGCAAAGTGTTTTTATTAATTGTTTGCATCAAGAATCAGCAAACTAAAGGACATGTTATTAAGGAAATAGAAAAATTTACTTTCTCTTTGATTCCATGTACCCGCACTTGCCGCAGGATTCTCTGTCTTTATGAACAGCCATGAATACCCCTGGTCCGCATTTTGGGCAGAATTTGCTTTTGCGCTTTAATACGCCGCTAGAAACATCATAATTCTTTGATTTTGAAACTTTCTTTTCTTTTTTTGTTAAATCAGCCATTCTTTATCACCACAATTATTTCACTCATTAAAAAAATCATTTCTTGAAGTTTGCAGGGGGCGCAGCTTCTCCGCTTGCAGCCTCTGCCTTCTTCTCTTTTCCAAAGTTTCTTTCTCTTACATACTTCGGCTCGGTTTTCTTTAGTGCTTCGTTTGAAGCATATACTCTTGCAAATATAATTGCTTTTGAGGAACCAAATTTTGAATCAGTCTTAACAACAGCAATATCTTCGGGCTTTGTATTTAGCATTGCGGACATTTTTTCTCTTACTTGCTGTCTTGAAGGAATAGTTTTTTCGTGCACTTCTGCAGTCACTTCTTTTCTGTTCAATAGATTGTTTTGCTTTGTGTTTGTTATTTTTAGTTCCATATATTCACCCAATAAAAATTAAATCTCAACTTCCCAACCCAAATCACAAATATTTATCTGCTTAATCTCAAAGCGAATTTTCCTTTTCTTGTTATCCCCATTTTTTTAGCGATTTCCGACTGTTCGGGGTTAATTATTACAACATATCCTCGCCAAAATGTGGTGAACGCCGTTTCGTTGCAGTTTGGGCATGTGTTTCCCTCTTCTACAATGAATCTGCAATTTCTGCACGCTTTTTCTTTTAACATTCTTTCACCAAAATTTAATTTCAATTACTTTTTGTCTTCCTTAGCTTCTTTCTTGGCCCCCGCTTTAGCGTCGGTTTTTGCTTCCTTGTCAGCGCCTTTCTTTCCTTTTCCCTTTGCTTCTTTCTTTTCGCTCTTATCGTCAACTTTTGCCCAGTCAGCTTTTCCCAGGTACGGCTGTCTCATTGTTAATCCAATTTTTGAGCTTGATGTATCTCCTTTGAGTGAGATTGTAACAATTCTTGCGAGCACATTGTCTTCAGGAACTAATTTTCTATCAGTTTTCTTTCCCAAAAATCCTGGCAGCTTCGCGTCGTAATTAATGTAATCATCCATTATTTGGCTTACGTGTATTAGTCCTTCTATTGGTCCGATTCTAACAAACGCACCAAATTCTGTTGCTTCTGTAATTGTTCCCCTTGTTATTTCTTGTACGTGCGGTTTGTATGTAAGCATTTCTATTTCCGCTTCGTAGTAAGCTGCTCCGTCACCCGGTATTACGTGTCCTACGCCAACTTCTCCGATGCCCGTGATTGCAATTATAACGCCGTATTCGTCTTTTATTCTTCCTTCGTAGTCTTCTCTGCAGATATCAAGCAGCGAGTCCTTGATTTTTGTGCCTAATTTTTTAGGAGGAACCCTTACTTTGTCAATTATCTTTGTTTTATAGAACATTTAGTCACCTTTTAAGAACAAAAAACCCTTAATTCACCAAGCTATTTTAGCCAGCCCTACATCTAAGGGCGGATTAATTAATTAACAAAACTACACATTTAAAAACCATGGCTTTTCTCTTAACAAAATGAGTCTAAGATTTCAATTTGCCAGAAAGGACTCATTTTGTGACGTGAAAAACCATTCTACTGTGAAATTAGGCTGGTTTTTCACTCTAAAAAAACACTCAATAAAGTTCAAACATGTCCAGGAAAATGAGTTCATTTCCAACAAACTTTGCCCAAAACCAAGCCCTATTCTTCAACCAAATCCTCAACATCGATATAAGTTAAGCTTCGGATGAATATTGTCTTCCCGCCCGCCTGCTTTACTCTTCTCCGCAAGAGTTTGTCATTCGTCGCAATCACATATTCTTTACTCAAAGCAACAAGCTCCGAATCAACATCCTCGCTGGTGCTGTCAATCTCCTTAACACGATTATTTTTGAGAACTTCTTCAACAATTCGCGCCTCATTTCTAATTTTCTTGTCGTTTTTTCCCAAGCTATTCAGTTCGTGAATTACTCTCCCAAGCACAAAGAACTCCGCAGGCAATTTGCCTTTGATTTCCTCAAAGCCGTGGATTTTGTGCCGAACCATTGTCAGCAAGAAATTAGTATCTAATAATATTTTTATTTTTTGAGCCAACAAATCGCCCCAAATAAAATCCATCTTCAAATTATACTTTAAACTAAACTTTTTATATCACTTCAGCGTACGCTATGAGTCTCCATTGCCCCGCAATGTTTTTGCTTAACGCAACTTTTTCGCCTTTCTCGGCAACTACCACATTTTTCAAATTAAGAACTGTTTCTTTGGGGTCAGATTTTGTGACAAACCCAATTGCAGTGTTTGTTCCAATTGTTACAACTAAAGCATCAGTAACCTTTATCACAGTTTTCTCTTTGACGTTTTGCTCAATCATTCTTTCAAACATGTGAACTTTAAGCCGCAAATCTTTTACCGGTGCAGGGAGCGAGCCAACTTTTGCCGCGATTTGCCCGCGAAGCTGGTCATTTTGCGCGATGCTTGGGTCAAGAGCGGTGCCGATTGCAAGCAGTCCGCCCGGGTGCGCTTTTTGCATTAACCCTTCATCAGTTGCGATGCTCATCACCTTGGTGATTGTTTTTCCGCTAGTTCCTAGTCCCGGGCAGAGTTCTATTTCATCTCCAACACTCACAGTCCCTTGCGCAATACTTCCGCCGATTATTGCGCCCTTCAAGTCTTTTGTTTTTGTTCCTGGTTTGTTAATATCAAAGCTTCGTGCAACGAACATCTTTAACGGTTTTGATTCATCAAAGTGTGGTGTTGGTATGTGTGTTTCTATTGCCTCAATTAGCGCATCAATATTAACTCCGAATGTTGCAGCGGTTGGAACTATTGGCGCATCTTTGTATCCATAGTTATCCAAAAATGTTCGTATCGCTTTGTAATTTTTTACCGCTTCTTCTTTTGTAATAAGATCCACTTTGTTTTGCGCAACAATTACTTTCTCAACGCCGGCAAATTTGAGCGCCATTAAGTGTTCTATTGTTCTTGGCTGGGGACACGCTTCGTTTGCCGCAATTACAAGTACGGCGCCGTTCATTAGTGCCGCTCCGCTTAACATGGTTGTCATTAGTGTTTCGTGCCCCGGCGCATCAACAAAACTTACAATTCTTTTGCTCACAACTTCCGCGGGTTTTCCCAAATATTCAGGAGCATTCCAATAAGTTGTTCCATTACTAGTTTTTAATTTATAAAAAGTCACATCTGCGTATCCGAGGCGTATTGAGATTCCTCGTTTTACTTCTTCGCTGTGTGTATCACACCATTTACCAGTCAAGGCTTTAGTAAGAGAGGTTTTGCCATGATCAACGTGCCCAATCATGCCGATATTAATTTCGGGCTGAACAATCTCTTTGTGCTTCTTTTCGTGAGAAGCTTCAGAAGTAGTTTTGTGTTTGTGCTCTTCAGTAACTTTGTGTTTAACTTCTTCGTGCTTATGCTCTTCATGAGGTTTATGCTCAGAATCTTTCTCAGCAACATGCTTATGTTCTTCATGAATTTTATGCTCAGCTTTATGTTCAACATGTTTTTCTTCGTGATGAACTTTTGCAGCATGCTCTGCCGTTTCGTGCTTCGCATGCTGTTTTTCTTCAGAATGGGTTTCTGAAATTTTTTCCGCTTTTTTCACACTTATTTTTTTTATTTTTGGTTCGCTCGGCTGCGCTTTAGAAGTTTTCTTCTTCAATTCTTTCTCCGCAGTCGTTTTCACCATTTATTTTCACCTTAATTTTAGTGTTTAGCTTTCTTTACTCCGCTTCCAAGTTCAGCGCTTCCTGCCATTTCAAGGCTTTTCTTTATCATTCTTTCTTTTGCGCTCTGTGTTTCTTCCTCAGTTGGAGCTTTCTTTGCAAGTATTTGATCTATCGCAACTGCGCCTACTTTTGTTATTACAACATTTAGCTGCGCTGTTTCGTTGCTTACCATTCCGCCTCTTACTGTAACTTTCTTTCGCTCGCCTTTTACAGCGGCGTTAAATCCCATTGCGTCGCTAGTGAAGATTTTCTTTCTTACTGAGCCGACTAAAGATGCGCTCATTGGGAATCCCTGCTTATCGCTTCCGCCCGTTATCTTAGCTTCATAGCCCGCTAGACCAACATCATCAAGCTTGACTATTTCGCCTATCTTTTTGCCCACAAACAGCTCTTTGTCAGAGTTTGCATTATAGGCTTTGCCTGTTTTTTGATCGCTTATTACGAATTTCATTTCATCACCCATTTCATCTTAGAAATAATGCCTTACGAAACCATTTAAAGCGTTTCAAATGGCTCTTTGGCACTAAAAATCAATTCTTCTCATTCTTCAGATAATTCTCCATTAACCCAAAATGCTTCCCCATAAATCACTCAAGAACTCTTATTCTTCAGCATCCTCTTTTTGCTTTGATTTTATATCATTAAGGAGTTCTTTTTCTTCTTCAGTAAATTCGGAAGAATACTTCATAAGGCTGCAGTACTGCGATACTGGTATACAGCAGTACAATTTATCTCCTTCAAAGAGGTTTCTCCCAACATTCGCCCCGTCAATTGAAACAGCAATTTCATCACCTTTCTTTGCTTCTTTCACCGCTTTTCCTTCGTGCTGCATTCCCCTAACTTCACCTATTACTTTTCCCTCTTTGTTCATTACTTTCCATCCGTCGCGGAGCTTTCCTTCATTAATTCTCACTCCAACAATTGCGGGTTTATTATTTCTAAATACTTTTCCGCGTAAGAGCTCAAATTCAACAGGCCAGACAAGGCATGCAAGCTCATTTGCTTTCGCATTTTTCTTGCAATCATCAACCCAAGTTTTGTAATTCTCAATTAAGTGGTAAATTACTTTTTCAGAGAATATTCTTACATTTCTTTTCTCCGCTTCGCTAGCGGCATCAGCATCAACGTTTACATTAAACCCCAATATTACTCCAAGCAGCGGGTCCGTGCACTGCATTGATGCCGCTTCCATAATATCTTTTCGCGTAATTGTTCCAATGTCAGCTTTTCTTAGTGTGTAACCTTCTTTCTTCAATAAATTTATGAGCGCTTCAAGCGAGCCTATAGCATCAGCCTTAATTATTAGTCCCTTATTATCAGAAAAATACTGCGCTTCCTTAAATTCTTTTTTTAATTCTTCAATCTCGCTTCCGGTTTTAATTCCAGTGAGAGTTGAACCCGCAAGCACATCATCAAGATTTGGCGCGGATATTTTTACCCCAGTGGCGGCAGAAACGCTTTTCACGGAGCTGAATTTTTCTTTTGTCATTCTCATTTCTTGCAGAGGTTTTGGCTCAAGGAGTGCGCGTATTTTTGTCTGCACTACTCCTTTTTTTCCTAGCACCGCGATTTCGTCATTCACGTGCAGCGTTCCCTGATAAAGTATTACATCAATTGTTTTTCCTAAGCCCTTTTCTTCTTTTGATTCAAGTACCGCGGCTTTTGCAACCTCATCCGCGCTTACCTCAAGTTTTTTCTCTAAGTATTTTTGTGAGAGTCCGGCAATTAAAGTCAATAGCTCCGGTAGCCCTTCTTTTGTTCTTGCGGATACGGGAACAATTGGTATTTGTTTTCCAAATGCGCACCTATCAAATCTTTCCCCTTCAAATCCGTGTTTGTATAATTCGCCGACAAGCGTGTATAGTTTTTCATCAAATAATTGTTTTGTTCTTTCGTTATGTGTTGCAAGGTTTTCAATGAAGCTTCCTTCTTTTGAGGAGTAAAAATTAAGCGCGTCTATTTTTGTCATCGCAATTAGGAATGGAACTTTAAATGCGCGCAAGATTTCAATCGCTTCCACGGTTTGCGGCTGTATTCCCTGCATTACATCAATTACAAGTATTGCTAGGTCCGCGATTCCGCCCCCGCGTTTTCGTAAATTAGTGAATGCTTCGTGCCCAGGAGTATCAATGAATAATAGTCCGGGGATTGTAAGAGTAAATCCAAATTTCTTAATTAGCGGCCCAGCAAGGGTTTCTATTATATCAACAGGAACTTCGGTCGCTCCGATGTGCTGGGTTATTGCTCCCGCTTCCTTAGTGACAACATTAGTGCTTCTTATTGCGTCAAGAAGCGAGGTTTTGCCGTGGTCAACATGGCCAAGCACCGTTATTATCGGCTGTCTAATCATTTTCCTCACCAGTTAAATTATAAATTTTATAAAACTAATTGTTATTTGCGCGCTTTACTTTCTTCCTCAATCTCTCCCACGCTTTTTGTTTTATTATTTGACCAAAACTTAATTCCTTTTTCTTCTTTCTCAAATACTTCTCCGCGCAAATTTTTCGCGTACTCAAATATTTCCTCGTCTTTGAAGAATCTCGCGAGTTCATACTTTGCTACTTCCTCATTACTTGAAACATGGAGCTTCCAAGTAAACTCTTCCTCAAGTTTTTTTGCGGCCTCGCTTTCCCGCTCGCCGTATGCCGCGATTAGCACCGCTGGAACTTTTTTTGCGAGCTCTATTTGCGGCTTCATTTCTTCGCGCTTTTCATTTTTGAGTTTATTTTGCAGGTAATGAATATCAATGCTTTGCATTTTCATTCCTGCAATACTCAATCCTTCTTTTTCTATTGCCTGGATTATTTTTCCAAGATTATTCTCCGCAATCGCGGCTGGTTTTACCACTATGAGAAAAGCCACTTTTCTCCCCCCTAATTTTTAAGAGGTTTTGGCGCTTTCCTCATTTTTCTTATGTGGGACGCGTCGTGGTGCAGTATGTGTATATCGCTTACCGCAGGGTAATCGTGTAGTTCGTTTTCATTAAACCACAGTGCGATTTCCGCTTTTGCTTCCTCTTTTGAGCCTGAAGCGTGAACCACGTTTCTTATTGCCTGTGAAACAGTGTCAGAGAACGCATAGCTCACGTGAGCATAGTCTCCCCTTATAGTTCCAGGCATCGCTGCCTTTGGCTCTGTTGGCCCGCACATTTTTCTTACTATTTCTACGGTGTCTACTCCTTCGAGCACTGCAGCAACCACAGGACCCATTGTTATTAGCCCCATTGTCGCGTTGAATATTTTGTCGCCTTTTCTTTGCTTAAGGTCAGCATAGTGCTTTGCCCCAAAGTCCTCATCCACCCACATCATTTTCATTCCGACTATTTTGAGCCCGGCTCTCTCAAACCTTGACAGGATTTCTCCTGTTAGTCCTCTTTGTACGCCGTCGGGCTTTACTATGAGAAGTGTTCTTTCTACCATTTAGAATCACTTCCCGTCCTTTTCCTCTTTTTCTTTTGAAGTCAATAATGTTTTCTTTAGCTTATTGTATGCCTCGGTCCATTTTGTCTTAACCGGTTTTCTTCCAAGCGCTACCTGATTCTTCTCGCACTTGTTTGAGCAAAAGTAAAACACTGTGCCTTCTCTTTTTACGAACATTTTTCCTCCGCCGATTGGGAGGTCACTACCGCAAAAACTGCACTTAACCATTTTATCCTCTCCTTTACTCATCATTTATTTTCAAGCATTTACTTGATTTCTTTTGCTTCTCTTTCAGTGTCAAGCAAAATTAACACGTCTCCTTTCTGCACGCTTCCTCTCGCGTTCCTTCTCTTAACTCGTCCCCTTTCAGGTCCGTCAAGTATTCTGCACAAGATTTGCGTTACTTCTCCATGCACACCTGTTTTTTTTACTACTTCAACTACTTCCGCAGGTGTTCCTTTTTCGTCAGCCATTTTAATATCACCTATTTCTTCAGCTCAGCAATTTTTTTGCCAAGGTCCTTTATTTCGGCTTCTTCGCTTGACTCAGTTATTGCGATTGAAGCAGTAGCTGTTCTTAATGCAGCCTTTTCTCCAAGCTCTTTCTTTGTCGCGATATAGCTGTACGGGATATTTTTTTCCTCGCACAATAACGGCAAGTGCATTACTATTTCCTTAGGGCTAACGTCTTCGGCGATAACAACAAGTTTTGCTGTTCCCCTCTCGATTGCCTTAGTTACTTCGTTTATGCCTGCCTTTATTTTTCCTTTCTTAGCAGTTTTTTCAACCACTTCAACGGTCTGTTGCTTAAGCTCATCCGTTAGTTGTACCTTAATGTAGTCCGCCATTCAAAACACCTCCACTTCAACCGCCCCTTTTGAGGACGTCAGTTTCATTGGCAGAAACCAGTATAAACTAAAATAATCCCCCCAAGAAAGCTTTAAAAATGTGCTTTGGAGGCGGTAAAATTCATTTGGCTTTGAGCGGGACAGGGTGTGAAAAAGCGCAAAAAAGCAGTATTTTTAAGGAAAAGAAGGGAATAATTTGTTATGGCTCTGCCCGCACCACGAAAAGTTAAGGGAATTTGGACTAACCGAAAGGCTCTAGTTACTGCCATACGCGGAATTCAAAGGGGACGCACAAGAGGAGAGATAATTAAATCAATACATGAAAAGCATTACAACAGAGACATGCTGCACCCTCACACTCTTGAGGAGGTTCAGATAGCGCTTAATCCAAAGTATGGTATTGGAAGACAGGTAATTCGAATCCTTAGAGAAGGAAAGAAACTTCAAAGATTACAAGCTGATGCTGAAAAGGGAACTTCACAACCACAAACTGCACAGAAGACTGGCAGAATCTTTAATCCCCCGCTTGATAAAGCTCTTGCTCGGCGTGTCGCTGAGAGTGTTAACAAAAGAAGAAATGCTAATAGTCAATTCCTAAAAAATCGGCATCAAGAGGACCCCAAGCTAAGAAACAGGCTTGGGCAGCGCTCAATGGAGTTTTGGGAAAAAGAAAAAGACTCTCCAAGAGGAGTTACAATAAGAAAAGCTCATGCAGCAAAACTTGCAAGGCAAAAACAGCGCCCCGGATATGAGGCTAAGCGTAGAGCGCGTGCGAGAGAAGTTCTTAAGGAAATGCACAAAACTGATGAGTGGTATATTACAAACCTGCTTGCGGGTCGGCAGAAGTATTGGGATTCTGTGAGGGGCGGCGGACCTAGAGAACGCCCAAAAGAAAGCTCTACCCAATTTGTTTTTGATTTTTTACCGCTTACACAATCTCCCCTTAAACAAATGGAATTACCAACAACAAAATCAATTCTTCCTCCCGGACCAATTAAACTCGAGGAAATAAAAAAGCTGCGAAAAACTCCTTGGCGGCCTGTTCAGCTTCCACTCCCATTCAACCGAGACAAACTCATTGCGCAGGCAATGATTAATCTCTCAAAGGCCAGAGAGAATCCCAACTATAAGGAAAAGGTTGTTAATGGAATTAGAAGATATAATCGTGAACTTACATTTGCTATTGGAGAGACATTTAAATCAGGGGATATGCACCCAAGCAAGGGTGAGTGGCCAAAAAGTGGAAATGGTTTTCGCCCAAAAATGGCCGCGGTCCATCTCACTCCTGCAGCAGAACTTCATGAGAAACAAAGAAATCTCCAATTGGGAAGAATACTTTTGGAGGAACTTGGCCCATTTGATACAGAAGTAGTATTGAGATTTTTTGGGTTTAGGGGAAACCACCCCATGCACTCTATTGTAGAAGACTTGCGGCTTACAGAACTACAAGCGCAGGGAATTCTCAATCGCGCAATTGCAAAACTCTCAAAAAGAACTGAGCTAAAGGATTTGTTATTGCCTGCAAAGTAAATAGTAAAAATTTAGTACCCAAAACTCGGTCCTTTCGCCCACTGTATCAACATATTCTTCTCATCAAGCACTATCCATGCTCTTTCGTGCGCGTAATAAATTGCGATTTTTGATACAAAATCTACTGCGCCAAATCCCGCTGAGAGGCCCGGGTTCCCGGTGAACACAAAAAAAGTTAGTACGGTCGCAAGCGTAGCGACTATTCTGAATGTGAAGGCCTTAAAGAGGCTCTTCATCCGCTTTTCTTTCTTATTAGGCATTAAAAGGTCAGGCTAGTTAAGTGCATACGAGTATAAAAGATTTTCGCTGCACTACACTATCCAAAAATAAGTGAAAACTAGGAGTAAGCGTACACACATTTTATTGTGCCGTCTTTTTTCGCCTCAATGTTCGCGTATCCGAGTCCCTCGAAGTGCACCATTCCGGTTGCATTAAGCAGGCTTGGCGCAGAAAATCCGCGTTTTACGCTTCCATCACTCATTAGTATTTCAACATCAATCATTTCGTGTACCCAAGAGAGAATTGGATTATCTGTTTTGGAGTAAGAAATAAATGTTGCTTTCCCGCCAAACTCACTCGCCTCATCAATTTTCGCGTTGAACGCTTTTTTGAATCTAACAAGCGCATCCTTCTTCTTAGAATATTTAATCAGCTCTTTTTTATCAACAAATAATTCCATTACCCCAACTTCAAACTCAACTTTTTCGCCATAGCATTCGCCAGAACCAGAAGCTAAATTATAAACATCCATTTTTACTGCTTCCTCAAAGAATGGATACTCCGCTCGCTCTCCAAGCACTGCTTTATTCGCCGAAGCAAAATTATCAAGAGTAATTTTTACTTCTTTCATTGATACGCCGCAGTCAGTAATTACTTTTCGTATTGCCTCTGGAGTGAACCCTCTTCTTCTAAATGCCGTTATTGTCGCCATGCGGGGGTCATCATAAGTTTCAACGCCTTTTGCTTCCATGATTTCTTTCATTTTGCTTTTTGAGAGTGTCATGTCCCCGATTTTTGATATTTTTCCAAAGTATTCCGTGTGGGGATATTTCCATTTAAATATTTCATAAAGCGCTTTTTGTTTTTCCTCATTGCTTACATGTTCCTGTCCTCTTATTATAAAATTTATTTCCATGTCGTGGTCATCAACCGCGCTTGCAAGATTATATGAAGGCCAAACATGCATTCCTTTTGCTTTTGGATTAGGATGATACACTTCATCAACTACTTTTGCCATCCACCAATCTCTTGTAGAAGGATCCTTATTTTTCAAATCAGTTTTTAAACGAACAACAGCCTGCTCTTCCTTTATTTCGTGTGCAAGCATTTTTTTCCATTCAACAAGCTGAACTTTTGATTCTTTTTTCCGGCATGGGCATTCCTTTGATTTCCATATTAGTTCGCGCCACTTCTCTGACTCACATGAGCAGACATATGCGTTTCCTTTTTTGATTAATTCCTCAATTATTTCATAATATCTCGCAAGCCTATCAGACGCATTCCCAACTTCGTCAAATTTTATTTTGAGCCACTCAAAATCTCGCATGAATTCTTTTTCAATTCCAGCAATTGGAACTTTTACTTTTGGATCAGTATCATCAAATCGCAGAATATATTTTCCGCCATAGCGTTTCACATACTCATCAGTTAAAACCGCGGGTCTTGCGTGCCCAAAGTGCATTGCTCCGCTTGGGTTTGGCGCAACCCTTGTGATTATTTTTTCCCCTTTCTTTAGCCATTCAAGTTCAGGGAGTGATTTCTCTTTCTCAACGTGTTTTAGTTCCCAGCCTTTAGCTTCAAATTTTTTATACTCAACATCAAGCGCATCTTTTTTCATTTTATTTACTTCAAGCACCGCTTTGCTAATATCAGGCATTACTTTTTTCAAATCAGCTTTTGGAAATAATGCTTTTACTTTTCCGACAACCGCGCCAATTTGCGCTTCTCCGCCGTGCTCAAACGCGTTCTTCACCGCGTACTTGTGAGCTGTTTTAGTTATTTCTTCCATAAACAAAAAGTAGTCTCGTAATGTTTAAGAGTTTTTGGTGAGGCTAGTAATTCTTTCCTTTTCCCCAGTGGTTGTCAAAGTAGTGGAGTAGTGTTGTTGCCATTGGCAGGTGGTCTGTTAGTATTGTAAAATGGTAATCAAGTTTTTGTTTCTTAAAATCGGATATCGCAAGAACTACTTTCTTTCCATCTATTACAAACGCATTCATTCCGTGGTTGAAGTGCTTTACATCCGCAACTTCCTTTAATTTCTTTGAGGGAAATGAATTTAGTAATTTAATTGTAACATTTTTTTGTTTTGCTCTCTTCAAAGCGTCATGAACTATTTCGTGTTCATCAGTTAGTTCAGTTAAACCCTGTATGCTTTTAGTCGCCTTCAATAATTCCTGCCCTAAAATTCTCTCAAAGTCCTGTTTGTCTTTTACTTTCATTACTTTTTCGCCGGCCTCATCCTTTCCAGCAATTACGCTTTCAAAACTCTCTTTTATAGTAACCGCTTCATCTTCCAAGTCCTTAAGCTGGCTTTTCTTTCCCATTAAAAGAACATCAATCGCTTTTTGCGGTTCTACTGCGCGGTAGATTTTTGGTCTTCCCTTTATTTCAATTATTAAATTTCTATTAATTAGTTTTTCAAGCACATCGTATACTCTTGTTTTTGGGACCTGTGCGCTTCGTGAGATATCCGGGGCCTCTGCTTCGCGTAAAGTGAAGAGTGTGCTGAGTGTTTTAGCCTCATATTCAGTAAGGCCTAGTTTCTCCAAAAGAGAATATGTTTCCGCATCCATCCCAACCACTTCAAAAAGCGCTCAATAATACATATACTTGCATAAACAAGTATTTAAATTTACTTTGAAGCGTTAATTCGGGACTTAGAAACTGATTAGCACTTAATCAAAGAAAGGAACTTGATGAATTTATTCTCTTCTAGGCCTTCTGCCTCTCATCATTCCGCCGGGTCTTCTTAGCCCTCTACTTTGCATGCTTTTTCTTGCTTTCTCTTCAGCAGCTTCGTCAATTTCTTGCTCAAAGTCGCCTACTGCTGCAGTGAATGCTTCTCTTGTAATTTCCTTTCTTTCAACAAGTATTTCTCTTGCCAAAAGGTAGTAAATAAGTGCTAGTGATTTTCTTCCTTTGTTGTTTGCGGGTATCAATAAATCAATGTTTTTCATTGGAGAATCGCTTCCAGCGAGTGTTATTACTGTAATCCCAACTTCTGCCGCTTCCTTTAGCGCCTGTGAATCGGCGAGCGGGTCAGCTATAAAAATTGCTTTTGGCTCGAAGAATATTCTTGCCTGGGGATTAGTAAATGTTCCGGGAATAAATCTTCCAACAAATTCTCTTGCCCCAATCATTGCGGCGAGCTTTCTAGCCGGTTTGTGGCCGTAGAGTCTTCGCGCTATTATTGCGATGTCTTTTCCTTCAAACTTTGAGAGCATTTTTGCCACAAGTCTTATTCTTTTGTCAATTGTTTCAATATTAAATACCTGTAATCCGTCTTTTCTTTTCTTAAAAATATATCTTCTCATTTCACCTGTTTTGAATTTTGTGCCGATGTGTACTCCGCTCTTAAGATAAGTCTCAATGTCTATTAGTAGGTCCTTTCCTTTGTAGAATTCAGTGTCATCGAATTCCTGCTTTGTATCTTTTTGTTCGCGTACTTTTGTTTCTTCATCCATATTATCACATTCTCAAATCTAAATCAATAAAACTAAAACTTCACTTATCTCAAACTCTATTTCTTGAATCTCATCATCTCATCAATAAGTTCAGCGTGAGTTAAGAGTGTCTTTCTGCAGCAGTACTTTTTAGCCCCGAGGTCATCAAGTACTTTTCCAGCCGGCTCTCCCTTCTCAGTCCTTTCTTTGAACTCTGCATAGAGTCCTCCAACAGGTTTTCCGCATGAAAAGCATCTTACTGGTACTATCATCTCATCACCAAGCTCCAAATTTCAACCAAATATTTTTTCAAAAGCCGCCCAAAAAAACTTTGGCAAAAGGATTTTACCTTTTGCTGTGCTGCCTCTGCTTTCTCGCTTTTCTTCCGAGAGGCTTTTTGCTCTCTACTCTTCTTACATCATCAACGAGCAGTGTTCTGTCGTATGCTGTAAATAAATCCCTGTATTTCTTGCCTTTTGCCTTAACAATGGCCTTTGCGATGCATGCTCTTGCCGCAACCGCTCGGCTCATGAATCCTGAGCCGTTAACATTAATGTCAATATCGTATTCTTTGATTACGTCACCAGCTAGTCTTATTGGCTCAAGCAGCATTTCTTTTACATATCCTCTTGCGTATGCCGCAATGCTCATTTTGTTAATTTTAATGTGCCCGCTTCCTTTTCTAATTATTGCTCTTGCAACAGCAGATTTCTTTTTTGACTTAACTGTCATTCCCGCTTTTTTTGCTGCAGGCTTTAATTTCTTTTCTTCTTCCATTTTCAACACATCCAAATATTTATCATTAAATATAATTCTCATTCAAAAATTACCATGTTCCGCCTAATTCTTGCGCAATTTCTTTCATTGTCATGAAGGGATGCCTTTCATTGCATCTAAATTCCTCAAATACAACCGCTTTTTCTTTTGCGAATTCTTTTGGAACTTTGTTGTGAACCATTAATCTTTCAATTATTCTTTCTTTTGCCCTCTTTGTTGTAGGAAGCATGTTTCGTATCATTCTTCTCATTATTCTGTCCGGAATTCTCGAGTATTTTGGTCCGTAGTGCGGGTTTGATTTTACAGCTGCAAGTACTCTTCTTTGGTACTTAATCATTACCGCTGCTTTTGTTCCAACAACAATAGCGTCTTCCGCATTAATTACATTAATGCTCTCGCCATTTATTATCATTTTTGCCACTTTTGAAGCAAGTCTTCCTGCTATCAATCCTTTTGCGTCTACTACAACCATAAAAACCAAATCCTTTTTCATTCATCCAACAATAATTACTTTGCTTGCATCCACTTTATCAAATTTCTTTGCGAACTCTGCAAGCGTAGTGAACTCTGCTTTTCCTTTCATTTTTTGCTTTGCAGCCGCTGACGCAGCTACTGCAACAACAACTGCTTTTTCATTGAATTCGCCCTGTGAAAGTATTTTTCCAGGAACCACAAGTATTTTGCCTTTTGATACCGCTGCGATTTTATTCAATTTTCCCAAGCTAACAGATATTCCGTGTCTTGATGGGCTCTGCATTATTTCTGCAAGTGTTTCCCAAAGAGGCGTCTTTGTTTTTCTTGCTGCTTTTTCCATGCTCGCAACGAGCTTTACTGTTTCAAGTTTTTTTGCCATATTTTTTCACTTCACTTCTTATCAATATCATCGTTTTTTCTTTTTTAGTGCAGCTTTCTCAGCAAAACCCTGGGTTTTGCGAGGAAAAGTGCAGGGGAAGAGATTCGAACTCTCGAAGGCACTAAGCCACAGGATCTTAAGTCCTGCCCCTTTGACCGCTCGGGAACCCCTGCTTTTGTCAGTCTTTCTACTTCGCATTATTCTTGCGTCCTAGTTTTTAACTGACTTGCCAGCTAGGAGCAAGCCTTTAATGGTGCGCCTCACTTTGTGGGGCGACTCGCATAATCATAATTTTTTAATTTCTTCTTCAAGCCCGTCAAGCTTCTCAGTAAGTCTGTCTACTGCTGAATCAATTGTTTCTTTTGGAGTCAATTGTCCGGTTGATTCCATTGTAAGCACAAAGTCTGCCTGCGAGTACTTTATTTTTACGCCGTGTTTTCTTAAAATATCAATATGCTGGTTCTGATTCTTAATATTGTAAGGATCCGCGAAGAATAGTTTTCCTGCTTTTACCTCTATGCTTCCCTTTGGCATCTCCGCCAATATTGCTTTTGTGTCATAGCTCTTGTCATTATCAATTTCGATTACTTCATTGTATGAAACTATAATTGGCTGGAACCTCGCATGTTCTTCTCCTGCGCCCATTCTTGCAGTCATTTCAAGTTTAATGTTCTGGTCTTTTCCAAGTTTTGTGATTATAATTTTCTTATCAGTGATTTCAATTTTTGGGTCAGTGCACTTTATGTCTTTGCTTGTCACAGTGCATGGGCCCGTTTTTTCAAGCACTAGTTTTACTGTGTCTCCTGCTTTGTAAGTCTTTGCATCCGTTTTAATGGGCAATAGTCCGAGTCTATTTGTAAGCATTTCATCAAACACCAAAGAATCATTTTCGTATATCTGCACGTCATCAACAGCAAGGCACGGCACATTTACCATTATTGCTCTTCTGATTGTATTCATGAATGTTGGAGTAATTCCTTTTATAAGGTACTTCGAAACTCCTCCCTCATCATAAACTTTTTTTGCATCCATAAAAATCACATATCTAAAAATAATCCAAATTAAATTTTACTTCTCAGCTTTTCCTCTGAATTTTTTCTGTTTTCTGCATCCGTCGTGAGGCATTGGAGTAACATTTTCAATTGAAACAATCCTAAGACCATTCCTTGTGATTGATCTTATTGCCGCTTCCGCCCCGGTTCCGGCTGAAGGGCTTTTGTTTCCGCCTCTTCCGCGTACTTTAACATAAACTTCTCTTATTCCTTTTTCTCTTGCAGCATTAGCAATATTTTCGGCTAATTTCATTGCAACATATGGAGAGCCTTCTTTGTGCTGTGCTTTTGTTTCCATTCCGCCTGTTGCTTTTGCTATTGTTTCAGCGCCAGTAAGGTCTGTAAGCAACATCATAGTATTATTGTGTGTTGCAAATATGTGTACTATTCCTCTTGTTTCTGCCATAAAAATCACTCATCAAATTTCCAAAATTAAATTAAGCTTATTTTTTTTCCTCAGTCTTTGCTTCTGTTTTTACCTCTGCTTTCGCATCGGCAGGTTTTGCTTCCTCAAACTGCTTCTTCAGCTCATTCTCTTTTTCCGCGGCTTTTGAACCTTTCTTTACAGCGTGTTTTTTCTGCTCAAACATCATTTCGTCCCCATACCAGGATATCTTTGCGTCCTCGCTGGCCTCAACTATGTAGCTTGGCCTATCAATTTTTTTCCCGTCTACCGCAATATGCCCGTGAACGATGAACTGTCTTGCTTGTTTTAGCGTGTTTGCAAGTCCCTTTCTCCAAACGATTGTTTGCAGTCGTCTTTCAAGCAACGCTTCAGGAGTAAGTACAAGTACATCATCAAGTGCAGGGCTTCCAGTTAGTATCCCAATTTTTTTTAGCGAGTCAAGAAGTTCCTTTTCTCTTCTTAATCTATTTTCAAGGCTTAATGCGAGCAGTTTTCTTGCTGTCCCTCTCTTTGTTCTTACGATTGTTTCTGCCCTATAAAGTTCTTTCTTATTTTTTAGTCCATAAACTTTCTTCATTTCCCTTTCTTTTTCTATTCTCTCTTTTTGGAATGCCTTTCTTGGCTTTTCGTACTGCTTTCTTTTCTTCCTTGGGTCACCCATAAGTATCACTTCTTTTCAGCTGCTGGTGCTGCCGGTTTTCCAGCATCTTTCTTTGTTACTCCAACAACTCCGCCCTTTCCTCTGTGCCTGCTCTTTGTTTTCTGGCCTCTTACAGTTAGCCCCCACATGTGTCTTAGACCCTTGTAGGATTTAATTTCCGCAAGTCTTGTGAGGTCATTTCTTAATGTAAATGCCAAATCATTCATTGTCAAATGCTTGTTTTTTCCTGTTTCAAAATCTTTCTGTCTGTTCATTGCCCATGCCGGAGTTCCGTGCTTGTCGGGATTTGAAATCACTTCTTCAAGTTTTTTTATTTCCTCATTAGTAAGTTCTCCAAGTCTTTTGCTTGAAGGGATTTTATTTTCTTTTCTAAAATCTTTTGCAATTAGTCCGCCGCTTCTTTGCCCAATCCCTTTTATTCCTTGCAGCGCAAGCTCTATGCTTTTTGTGCCGTCAAGGTCTTTTCCGATTACACGTACAATATAATTAAAGTCTGCCATAAATACCACAATTTTTCTTATTTCTCAAATTTACTTCATCGCCTTCATTGCTTTTACTACCCCATCATGGGATTCTTCTTCTCTAATTTTTACTTCTTTTCCAACAGGAAATAAGTGCAAAACATTGCATGATTTTCTTTTTACTTTTGTCCCGTCAACAAGCACTTTTCCGCTCTTTGGCTTTGAAAGTATTACAACCATTCTTCCGGCTTCTCTTCCGCGTGTCTTAATGCAAATCTGTCCTACTTCCATTCACCATCAACCCAAAAAAAATAATCCTTTCTTAATTATTCAACATTTGCCCTTCCAATTACTTGTGACACATATTTTCTGTATTTTTGGTCAACATCCTCAAGTTTCTTTGTTCCTGCAATAACTTTTCCCATTTCAACAAAAACTTTCTCTCTTGCTTCTCCTGAGAGTACTCCTCCAAATGGCGCGCTTGGTCTCTTCTCTGTCTTGCTTTTCTTTCCTTTTCCAACCTTGCCTTCGTGGGGAACTCCAGAAAGAACTTTTCCAGTTAACGCGCAAAGCTGCTTTTTGTGCTTGCCTTTGAAATATTCTCTTTTTGAGCCGCCAGTGGACTTAACGTACTTGTACTGTTTTGATTTCTTGTTTTTTGATGGCATAAAATCACTATTTTTAATCATCTTCATTTTTTCTCTTCAACATTTTCAACTTTTTTTTCTTCAACAACAATTTCATTTTTCATCTCAACTTTTGCTGTCCCATTTTTTCTTTTCTTTTTTACAAAATCATAAACTCTTTCAACTATAACAAATACAATTGTTGCTACAATATAATACGAAAAATATGCTTCATAATATCCTGGAGTCATTGTCACCCCTTGCGGAATCCAATTTGTGAACTGAATCACAGGCATTGGGGAAACAATCAATTGTTTTCCATACCACTGTGCGAGAAGCCACATTGCAACAAAAAAAGCCGGGAGTGTGAAGAGACTCATTTTCATTGTTGAGTTCATCATCTGTGTTTGTCCGCTAAGCATTTTTGTCTGCAGCTCATCAATCTCTTTTTTGTTCTTATCTGCCTCCTTAAGCAATTCTTTCCATTTTTTCTGGATAACTTTCATTTCTTCCTGCTGAGCCTTCATTTTTTCCTTGTTAATCATTTTTCTCTGGAGTATTTTTGAGAACGCTGCAAGTAAAACAGTTACCACTGCTATGCCCGCTGCCGGTTCCACGAAATACACCTTATTGCTCACCAGTATAATTATTCTCTTAAAGGCAACATTTTAAAAGGTTCTTAAACCGCCCTAAAATTTTGCCAATAAATGTAACGCTTTGCGTTTATTTGCCCCAAATCCCACTATTTCCCCTTGAAATCAGCTCATTTTTCCAAGGAACTTTGACAGCATTTCCTGCTGGGATTTTGCTATTTCTTCGTAAAATCTGTATACGATTCCAACTGTCAGAAGTATTCCTGTTCCTGAAGCTACTCCTGATAAAACAAAATCTCCGCCTGCGGAGAGTATCGCAACAAATATTGAGCCAAGCACCGTTATTGGAGGGATGTATCTCTCAAGTACTTTCTCTATTACTCTTTTATCCTTTCTAAACCCAGGTATCTGCATTCCAGCTCTTTCAAGCTGCGCAGCAACCGCCTGTGTACTTTGGTTTCCCATTTGTACCCAGAACCATCCGAATACTATGCATGCAATTATTAACAATACTAAAAATACCGCGCCTTGGCATAACGCATTAATCATTCCTGAAGTAACACCATTCACAAACAAGCCCATAACAAGGCTTTCCCCGCCTGTGCTCACCGCATGGAATAGCTGTGTGTTCCCGCTATTTGGCATCATGGTTGCCCATGCCAAAAAATCCATTATTGACCCAAGGATTGGAACTTTTTCAACAAATAGTGCCCATAAACGCATGTTCATGAATAGCGCCATTGCAAGTATTACTGGCATGTTACTTACATATAAAAATTTCACAGGGTATCTTCCGCCTGTTCCGCGGTAACCCATTGTAATTGGAATGTTAACATGCATTCCTTCAGCAAATACAACTACTAAGAATATTACTACCGCACCAAGCAGAGGGAGCAGTAATAACGGGTCCCCTGTCATAAATGTTCTCCAAAGTATTCCTCCGGTTTCGATTGCCGGATTAAGTGCTGATTGTATTGGCGGCAAAAAGGTTTGCCAAAACAGCGCACCGGATACGCCCGCAGCAATGAATAAGCTTACCCCCGAGCCAATTCCATATCTTGAAAGTACTTCATCCAAATATAAAAGTATTATCGAACCGATTGCGATTTGTATTGTAAGAACCCATGTTAACGGATTGAATAGTCCTGCTCCCCCGATTGGAGTTAGCATTCCGCTTCCAACATAAATGAATCCCTCAGCAAAACACAAAATTATTGCAAGAATTTTTTGCAGCGCCTGGAATTTTGCCCTTCCTTCAGTTGAACCAATATCAAGATTTAATATTTGCGCACCAAGGAATAATTGCAAGAAGATTGATGCCATTACGATTGGCCCGATTCCCGCTGTTATTAGTGTTCCGGCTTCGCTCGCAAGTAGTGTCTGAGCAAAAAGTATCTGCTGAACTGTAGGAGATAATGTATCAAGGCCGACAAGATTTATGTTTGCCATTATGAAGAATATTACAAGCGCAACTATTGTCCAAAGAAGTTTCTGCGTAAAAGGGACTTCTTTTTCGGGTCGTTTTACTTCAGGTAAAAATTTGGATATTCCCACAATAGAATCAATAATACCCAAATAAGCTCACCCAAAACTATTCTCAAAACTTCTCAAAATATTACATTTTTTTTAATAATACAAAAAATTTCCCAAATTTTTTGAAAAATCTTTTGACATATTTTCAATGAAAGGTGTTTTTATGTGTTTTTATTGCTTTCCAATGGCATTTTTTTCACATTTTTTTAAATCAAAACACTTTCTCGCGCTCAAGCTCCCTCACAAAGCTTTAACAAATTTTAAACCCGCAGGGTTTAAGTCATTTTTTTTCTTCGACTTCGCCTTCTACTTCCTCAAATTCAAGGTCTTCATCCTCTCCTCCAAGCGCCAATTCCTCAGCAACGTAGCCTTCTTTTGCGAATTCAAATTTTCCGCCTTTAGCAATTATTTTTGTGATTGCTTTTGCTGCGGCGTTAATTCTAAGTATTATTTTGTGGGTTGCCTCTCCCTGTGAAAGGATTTTTGTGTACCCGCTTTTTCTATCAACAATGTATTTGTCGCCTTCTTTTGCAACTTTTCCTTTTGCAACAAGAGTATCAAGCATTGCATCAAGTCTTCCAAGCTGAATAGCGTGTATTCCTGCTTTTGTGTCGGATTTTAATCTGAATTTTCTCGGTTTTAATCTTCCGATTGTGTGGAATTTGTGCTTGTTTGCTCCCGCGTTTCCTCTTCCGCCTCTTCCTCCGGCTCCGCGTCTATTTTTTGAATTTCCGGCGCCCATGGTTCTCTGTCCGCGCAACTTATTTTTTTTCCTTCTTTTCCTATCACCCATACAAACACTTCCAATAAATAATTTACAAATCTACATCATTTTCTTTATTAAATCATTAATTTTTTCTCTTCTGTTTCCTAGAGCTCCGCCTGTGCTGAAAGGTACTTTTACTCCCTTTCGCTCAAATCCGCCTCTTGGCGGGCTTAGTGTGAATAAATTTTTTATTCCTGCTTGTTTTGGAGTTTTTCCTTTTGCAAGCTCTGCCAAAACTTTTTTAGTATCAACTTTTGCGCCAGGAACAATTGGTCTTGCCCTTTTCTCAATTAATTCCTTAAGCACTTCGTCAGATATTTTTCCAAACGCCACATAATCCTTTGACTCTGTTATCATCATGAGCGCCTGTCTGTCTTCTTTCCAAAGAGTCATGTTGTTGATTCTCTTTAGCCCAAGCATGTCAAGCGCTTTCTTCATTTTTGGAATTACATTTACTGTTCCTCGAATTCTTATTGCTGCGTACATAATATCACTTCAACCAAATTTCCTTTTTACTAAATTTCATTCCCATTTGTTCTCATTTCTCAATACCGCACATTCACTTCTTCTCAAAAATTACATTACTCTTGATTCTTTTGCTAATTTTCTTTCAATATCCTTTGAGGATTTCATTTTTGCTGTTTGTGAAAGCGCGTCAATTGCGGCCTGAACAAAGTTCAATTGTATTGTTGATCGTCCTTTTGTTCTTCCCCAAACATTCTGAATTCCTGCAAGTATCATTACTGGCTTAATTCCTTTTCCTACTGCTAGTCCAGTTCCTTTTGGCGCAGGCATTAGCACAACTCTTACACTTCCGCTTTTTCCTTCAACTTTGAATGGGACGGAGTGGCGATCATCAGTCGGCTGCTCTTCCCAAGAGCCTGATCCTCTATATACTCTTACTAAATTTAATTTTGCCATTCTTTTTGCTTTATTTATTGCGGGGAATCTGTCAGCATCCTTTGCTGTCCCTAGCCCAATATAACCATTTTTGTTTCCAACAAGCACCGCCGCCCTGTATGAGTATTTTCTTCCGGCCCTTGTTACTCTTGTGGTTCTTGCAACATCAACTAATTGCTCGGATAATTGCAAAAGTGTGTCAATTATTTCAGGCTCAAGTACTCTTAGCCCTTTATCAAGCACATCATCAATTGAAGTAATTTTTCCAGCCTTCACTGCTTTTCCAAGTTCAGTTTTAGGAACCCAGTTGTTAATTACAGATTGCCTTTCGCTGATTTCTCTTTCAATTTTTTCAATTTCAGTTTCTTCCGCGCGGTCTCTTCTTCTGGGTCGCCCGCCCTTTGCCCCCTTAGCCCCTTTTTCTTCAGGTCGTCTGTTCATTCTTTCACCTTCGCTATCTCTGCCTTGGCTTTCTCAAATGCTTTCTGGATTTCGCCAGGCTGTATTCCAGCTTTTATGTAATTTGAAAACACAGTTTTTGCTTTGTCCCCAAGTTTCTTTGCATAATCATCAAGCACTTTTCCGCTTATTCGCTCTTCTGATGGAAGAGCTTCAGCTGAGTGCGGAACTTCTACTCCCGCATCAATTGCCCCTTTTAGTGCAGCAAAGATTACATTTCCGTGGCTTGGGCTTTTTCTTCCCATGTCAAGTACGCATTTCTGCTTTCCAAGTCTCTTTCCGAGCAAGTATCCAACTAAGTATGCTGATGGAGTGTTGTTTGTTCCATAGAACTTGTATTTTGCAAGTTCTCTTGAGTCAGCAGTCGCAACTGTTACATCGCCTTTTGGTTCGTATCTAACAGCATGAGCAATTACTCGCATATTGCTTTTTCTTACCACAAGTCTTAGTTTCTTTGACTTAACAAGAGCAAGTCTCTTCTTGTAATCTGTCTTGCCTTCTCTTCTTCTTCTAAAAGGCATATCAAATGTTGATTTTCGAGCAGCCATTTACTTCTTCGCCCCCTCTACATACTCAGCTAAATATTTTTTTCCCTTAAAGTAATTTCCCTTTATTTTTTTGTACATATCGCTGTATCCCTTTTCTTTCACAGCTTCAGGATTTGTTGCTTTTAATTCTCTTAATGTTCTTCTAAGCGCTCTTACTTTTGAAATCCAGGTTTTTTTCTGCTCTCCTCTTACTTTTTTTGTTCCTGCTCTTTTTCCTTTACCTCTTCTTCTTCCTTTCTGTTTCTTTTCTTTAAGTATTCTTGCTCTTCCCATGCTCTGCTCCGCGGAAGCTCTTTTCTTTATGATTCTTTCAGCGATTAGTCCTCTTACATCATCTTTTGTCATAGCTTCGCTTACTTTTGATAAGTTAGCAGGGTCAATGTATATTCTGCCTTCTCCGACTTTTAGTATTCTGCTTGCGAGTTCTTTTGCTTTTTTAGCTTCCATAATAACACCGTTTTCACTCTTTATTTTCCTTAAAATTAATTTAATACCCAAACTCCTTTTTCATTTGCTTTCTTCATTAATTCATTTCTCTTCTTCTTTCCAAGCACTGCACTAAATCTTGCAGCTTCTCTTTTTGTGTCAATTTTTGCAAGGTCATTTGAGTTGCATACGAGTACTTCCATGTATCCTGAAGGGTGTATGTGGCGTAACTCAGATTTACTTCTGTAACCGATTTTTGGTCGAAAGCCGTGCTGTAGTCCCTTATCAAGATCAATTCCGTGTGGTTTTCTCCACTTGTCCCACTTTGCAATGGATTTTCTTCTAATATTTTTCTTACCAAATCTTCCTCTAAATACAGGAGTATGCTTCCTTTCCCAGAGTTTCTTTTGGTTATCGTAAGCTTCCTTGCTTTTTTTCTTGTTCTCTTTTTTAACATATTGAATAAATTTCTTTTTCACAACTTCTTTCTTAGTCTCAACTTTAGCTTCAGTTTTCTTTTCAGCTTTCGCTTCAACTTTTGCATCAGTTTTAATTTCAGTCTTCTTCTCAGCCTTGCTTTCAGTTTTAGTCTCAGCCTTCGCTTCAACTTTTGCTTCAGTCTTTTGTGCAGTAGCTTTAGCCGCAGTCTTAACTTCTTCTGCAGCAACTGCTTCTTTTTTCTTAACAATTTTCTCTGCCATAAAAATCACACAAATATTTACTCACAAAACTCTAAATTCAAACTTTCCCTCTCAATATTTCAACAGCAGGAGCATTTTTTGCTTCCATGTTTCCTGTCTCAACAATATAAATTCCATCTTGGTATCTTCGTATATCCTTGTTCTTTACTTTTGTTTTTCTCTCCATATTTGACGCTGTCTGTCCAACAGCTTCCTTATCTATTCCGCTAACTGTAATATCCTGTCCCTTAACCTCAACTTTTGTTGCGCCCATGATTCTTGTTCTTCTTGGGAATTTTTCTCCAAGGAAGTTTTTGATGCTCACAGCGCCCTTCTCAACTTGTATGCTCATCGGGAAGTGTGAATATAAAACTTTCAAATTATATTTATAACCATAAACTAATCCTTCAGCCATATTTTCTATATGTGAAGTTATTGTTTCAACTAGAACATCTGTCTGCTTGTTCTTTGGTGTTCCTTCAACAATTATCTTATTCCCCTCAATCAAAAGTTTTATTCTGTATGATTTGAATTGTCTTGTAAGTGTTCCTTTTGGCCCCTTAAGCGTAAGTGTGTCTCCCGCTAGCGTAGCCTGTAATTCGCTTGGTAATTTTATTGTTTTAGCCAAAAATTCTGCCATAAAAATCACAAATGAAATTTCAATTTTGATTCATTAATACATGAATGCTATGAGCCTTCCTCCAAGCCCCTTTGTTTTTGCTTCGGAGTGAGTCATTAGACCCTTTGGTGTTGAAACAACTATCAAACCAACATCTCTTGCCGGCAAGTATCTCTTTTCATATTTTTCAAATTCGGTTTTCTTTACAGCGTATCTTGGCTTTACTGCCTTGCACTGATTCATTCTTCCATTTAATTTAACTTCAATTGAAAGCGCGCCATTTTCTTCGCTCTTCTTGTAATCTTCAATGTAACCGTTAACTTTTGCTATCTCAAGTACTTCGCTAAGGAAGTTTGAAGCAGGCTTTATTGTGCATGCTGCTTTTGAGGCCGTCTCGGCGTTTCGTATTTTTGTTAATGCATCAACTATCGGGTCGTTTTGCGCCATTTTATTCACCTTAGTATTTCTCCCATCCGAGATCCTCTGCTCGCTCTTTGAAGCAGCGCCTGCATATTCCTATGTGGTATTTCTGCATCATTCCTTTTCTTGTGCCGCAAACCTTGCATTCTCTTACGCCAGGCGTTCGTTTCTTCATCTTGTCGTTCTTTGACTTCTGCTTTTTTACAACAATTGCGTCACTCATATTCTCTTGCCTCTTAAAAATAATCCATATCCTCATTCATTCTAAATTTTATTCAATTACTACTCCAAGACTTTTCACAAACTCTGCAGCGTCCTCTTTTGTTACTCTCTGCTTGTGGCCTACTCTTGTTTTATTTATTTTTCTTAACTTCACTCTGTATCCTCTTTTTTTTAGTGAAACTAAAACATCAAATCCTTTTATTCCAAGTTTTGGATCATACTTTGCGTCCGGCAAATCAATATATTCTCTTATACCAAAACCAAAGTTTCCGGTTCTATCAAAGCTCTTCTCCGCCATCTTATTATTCTTTGCAGCGAATGCTTTTTTCAAGAATGTTATTGCTTCTTCTCCTCTTAGAGTTGCTTTAAGTCCAATCTGAATTCCAGGCCTTAGTCCCCAATCAGGTATTTTTGCCTCAGTTGAAGTCGGGCATGGCTTTTTTCCCGTTATGAGCTGGATTATCTGCTGTGCTTTCTTCAGTTCGTCCTGGTCGGCACCGACACCCATATTTACAACAACTTTGTCTAGTACTACATTCTGCATAAATCTCATCCCAGTTATTCAACATCCGCCATTATGGACTTTCCTTTTCCAATAACAAAAACATTATCTGCAATTGTTTCAAACTCAACTTTTCCTTCTGCAAGCTTCACAAGCTTTTCTTTTTTTGCCGAAGCCGCAACTATTTGCTTTACTACTGCTAGTTTTGAGCAGTGAGCTCCTTTTGTGATATAAGCAAGCGCTCCTTCTTTGAATTCAATTACTTCTCCTGCTTTTCCTTGAGAAAGATCAATTTTTACTGAGTCCCCAACGTTTGCTTTTAATCCCATATATGTTCTTCCGTCATTAGTTGTCGCCTGTATTCCCTTTGAGGTCATTACTTTTTTCACAACTTTGCTTACTTTTTCTTTTGCATCTTTTTCATTCTGCTTAATTATTAATCTTCCCTTGTCATCAAGCAAAACTCTGTAAAATAATTTCTGTTTTTCAATTGAAATCATATCAAATAATCCAACAGGAAACTGGTGGTCCGCTCTTACTACCCCATTTACCTTTACTTCGCCGTGGTTGAGTATGTGCTTTGCTTCTTTCATCACAGCCGCAACTTTCGCGTAATCCCTCAATACTAATCCCAAGGAAACTGATGTTTCTTTGTTGTGTGGACCCGCTTTTGTCTTTACTGCCCAGAAATTTCCTTTCCTATTAATGTGCACAGCTCTTGGCATACTTATTGCCTTAGCCTTCTTGTTTTCTCCTTTCTTGCTCATTTTTTCACTTCCTTAACCGCTGTTTTACCCTTACCAGGAATTCTTTTTCTGTCAGTTCTGTCAATATCAATTATCATTACATTTGAAGCATCAATTGGAACTTGTCTTTCTTCTCCGTTGCTTTTCTTCAGAACTATTTTTTCAACAAATATTTTTCTTGTCTTTCTATCAACTGAAGAAACTTTTCCCTCTTTTGAAGCAAATGCCCCTCTCATGATTTTTACGCTGTCTCCCTTTCTAAGTGTAAGTGACCTTGTCCCAAATTCTTTTGCGAGTTTCTCATTCAAGTGTGAAGCTACCTGCTTTGATGCGGTGTGCTTTGGCATATTGTACATTGCCTTTCTTGATACGCTTGGTTTCTTGCTCATCATTTTCACCAATAAATATTTCACATTTTCTTCATTTTCTCACTCAATTTAATTCTAAATTTAAACCACCACTGGCGCTAGTCCAATGATTTTTGGAAATCTTTCCCCAACTTCTTTTGCTACGCAGCCCTTAATTTCTGATGCTTTAGGAAGTCCCTCTTCATCAACTAAAACTACCGCATTATCATCAAATTTAACTCTTATTCCGCTTGGTCGGCGGTATTCTTGTCTTGTTCTAATTATTACAGCTCTCTCAATTTTGCCTCTCATTTCAGGCTTTCCTTTCTTTACAACAACATTTACTAAGCACCCAATTCCTGCGCTTGGATACTGTTTCTTGCGGCTCTTGTATCCAAATACAGATATAATGTCAACTTCTTTTGCTCCGCTGTTGTCCGCGCAGAGTATTCTGCTGTGCAGCGTTAGTGCGTGATTGTTTGGGATGCTCATTGCTTTCATTTTCTCACCAAATATCATTTCTCCAAATTTTTCAAATTTCCTTTCTTCTTCATTTCCCCTATGCCTTACTATGCCTTTGCTTTCAATACTTCCATTACAACAAATGATTTCGTTTTTGAGATTCTTCTTGTCTCCCCGATTTTTACCCAGTCCCCTTCTTTTGCGTTTATGCTCAGAGGGTTGTGTGCTTTGATTCTTGATCTGATTTTTCTGTATCTCTCGTACTTTGGTATGTACTGGATTAATTCTCTTTCAACTGTAACTGTTTTGTTTGCTTTTGCGCTTGTTACTTTTCCTTCGAATATGTTTCCGCGTATTGGGTAAACCTCTTCTTCCCTTACCGCTCTTACAATAACGGCTTCGTCCTTTCTCTGTTTCTTATCAATCTTTGCTTTCTTTTCAACCATAATCATCACACAAATTTAATTTTTCCATTCCTTTGCCCGCTCTTCCGATCGCATCATTATCTTCATTCCATTTATCAAAACTTTTTCTCCACCAAGGTCAAACTCAAATTCACATTCTTTTTTTGGGAGGAGTACTTTTTCACTTCCCCTCAAAATAACAACGGTGTTTTTGGTCTCATCAACTATGATTCCTTCGCTTCCTTCCCTTTTTGGATCGGTGCTTTTCACTACTTTCACTTTCAAGCCAATCATTTCGTGGCCCAAAATATTTTTCGCAGTGATTTCATAGTTTTTTCCCTTAATCATCTCCTTTCTCACTTCAATAAATATCATCACTCATTTATGCATCAATCAATTCTCTCTTATACCCCTTCTCTATCAAAAAATCAACCGCTCTTTCTCTGTGCTTTCCCTGCAGTTCAATCTGGTTGTCTCTTATTGTTCCTCCGCAAGCAAATTTTTGTTTCATTTCTTTCCCCATTTCTTTCAGCGTGTCTTTATCAGATATTCCGCTTACCAAAGTAACGAATTTGGAGAATTTTCTCCTAATTACATCCACCTTAATTTTCTGCTGTTCCTTCGCAATATTGCTAATGTCAAACAGGTCCTTTGGCAGTCCGCTGATTTTGTCAATTTCTTGCATTTATTTCCTTGCCTCCTTTTTTTTCACGCTATTCTTTTTTGCGCCAAGCGCAGTAAGTATTCTTGCTATATCTCTTCTTAGTTTTCTTATTTTTCCGGGCTTTTCGCTTCGTGTGCCTGAGGCTATTACTGCCCTTTCTTTTGCAAGTATCTGCTTTAATTCAATTGCTTTTGCGTTGAGCTCAGTTTCGCTCATCTTCAAAAGTCCTGCAAATTTTTCTGCCATAACAATCAACCTAACTTATTTATTCCTTCTTTGCCTCTACCTTTGCTTCTGTCTTGGCTTCAGCTTTCTTTTCCGCTTTAGCTTCGGTTTTCTTTTCTGCCTTTATTTCTTTCTTAGCTTCAGTTTTTACTTCTGCTTTAGCTTCAGTTTTCTCTTCAGCAGCAGGAGTTTCCTTTTCCTTTAAATCTGTAATCTCAATCGTAATATCTTTTGGATTAATATGTTCTTTTGCTTCAATTGCGGCTCCTTTCTTTGCAGCAATTATTTTCTTAATATCAACTTTATCGGGGAAAATAACATCGGGGTGAATTATTCTTAGTCTGATTCCAATAGCTCCAGCTTTTGGATATGATGCCGCTTTTGCGTAATCAACCATTTTTGTCTGGTCTCCAAGCTTCTTCATGTACCCGTATGCGATTCTTACTTTTTTCTTTCTTCCGCCTTTTCCGGATAATTTTCCTTTAACTACAAGTTCAACTCCCTGCGCCCCAGCGTCAACAACATCTTTCACAAGTTTGTACGCGATGCTTCTCCAGGAGAATTCTCTTTGTATCATTGATGCCATTCTTTCCGCAAGTATTTTTGCGTTGAGGTTTGGCTGTTTAACTTCCTGTATTTCAATTTGCGGATTATCAATTTTGTATTTTTGTGCAATTACTTCTGTAAGTGTCTTTATAGTTGAACCGCCTTTTCCGATAGCAAATCCAGGTTTTGCAACGTGCAGAACAATTCTAGTTACAAGCGGTGTCTTGATTATTTCAAGGTGCGAGAATCCTGCTCTATCAAGTTTCTTTGTAAGGTAATCTTCAAGTTCCATTCTATTGAAGTTCTTCTGTATGAATGTTCTTTCTATCATAAATATCATTCCAAAAATTTATTTCATTTCCTGAACTATAACTTCAATGTTTGTCGCGTTTCTTCTTCTTGCTTTTCCCGCGATTCTTCCTTTTGACTGGTAACTGAATCTGTTCATTCCCATATTTGCATACGCGTGGATAATTAACAACTTTTCAGGGTCAAGTCCTTTGAAGTCCGCGTTTGTTTTTGCAAGTTCCAATATCTGAATAAATGCTTTTGCAACTTTCTCAGGGTATCTTCCTGCTTTTTCTCCTTCTTTTGCCTGTCCTTTTCTATGAGCAACTTTTTTGTTGTATCTCTTAAGCGGCAAGTATTCTTCGTGTGAAATTATTCTTTCCATGAACTCAATTGCTTTGTTCACTGGTCTTGTTTTTATCTGCTTGCAGATTTCTGTGGAGTACTTTACTGATACGGGCGCGTTTTTGAGCATTGCTCTCGCTGTCTTGCTTGGCTTTCCAACCTCCGCCTGATATCGTATTTCTGCCATTTCATTTCACCAAAATAATTTCAACAATTTTTTTATTTTACCCTGTATTATCCCTGATTTTATCCTCTTGCGGTTACTGCTGTAGAGCTCTTTGTTGCTCCGATTCCTGCTTTTCCGTGCTGGAGTCTTTTTCTTGTGAGAGCGAACTCTCCAAAATAATGCCCTAGCATTTTTTCGTTAATATCAACATTTTCAAATTCTTTTCCTTTGTGTATTGCAAATCTTACGCCGAGCATTGCTGGTATTACAACAAGGTCTCTTCTGTGTGTTCGTATTGCTTTTGGTTTTGCGTTTTTCTTGTAATTCGCAATTTTCTTAAGTATTTTTTTGTCAACGCCTGTGCTCTTTATTGCTCTTCTTGCTCTTGACGGGCATAGCTTTGCGAATTCCTCAAGGCTCATTGCGCTAAGTTCAGCAATTGTTTTTCCTCTGAATGTGAATTCTTTTGTAACCATATTTCCCACCTAATAACTTAATGAAAATAAAAAACCAAAGGCATTTATACAAACCTTTTGGCATTTTGCGAAGAACTTTAGTTCTTCTTTTTCCTCCCTGTTCTTGATGATGCGATTGCACCAACTTTTCTTCCAGGTGGAGCGTTTCTTGATGTGCTCTTTGATTTTCCTGCGTTGTGTGAAGCTCCCCCGAATGGGTGATCCACCGCGTTCATCTTTACTCCTCTTACTCTTGGATACATCTTTCTTTTTGACTTGAATAAATGGAATGCATTTCCTGCTTTTACAAGAGGCTTGTCCTGTCTTCCTCCGCACGAAACATTACCTATTGTCGCTCGAACATTGAGCGGCAATGCCAATAAATTTCCTGACGGCATCTTGAGTGTTGCTTTCTTACTGTCTTTTGCCATTAATAGCGCGTAGCTTCCAGCTGCTTTAATTAAAGTTCCGCCGTCCCCCGCGATTTTTTCTATTGCGAAAATCGGGCAACCTTCAGGCAAATCATCTAAATATAAAACATTTCCTGTCTCTACTTGCGCCCCTTTTCCCTGCTCAATCCTCTGCCCTAGAGAAATTCCTTCAGCGGCAATAATTGTTTCTTTTCCGCCGTCATTAAATGTAATTTCCGCAACTATTGCGTGTCTTCCGTTTTCCTTTATGAGGTCAGTTACTTCGCCTTTCATTAATTCGCCCTCTTGGATTAAGTATTTAGCCTCAATTCCCTTGTGCTTTGCCTTGAATGTGTGGCTTCCTTTTCCACTTCTTTGCGAAATTAATCGTTTACCCATATATCATCACGTTTTCATTTTTTAAAAATAAATTTCATCAGAGCTTTTACAGTACTCCTAGTTTAGTAGCAAGTTCGCTTGCCTTGTTCTTCTTATCAAGCTTTACGATTGCTTTCTTTCTCCCTTTCATGTCTCTAATAATATTAATCTTAACTACTTTTACTCCGTATGCTTCTTCAACAGCTTTTTTTACTTCAGCTTTTCCCGAAGTATCATTTACAACAAATGTGATTTTGTTTTCTGATTCTATCATATTAACTGCTTTTTCAGTTACTAGCGGATACAATACAACATCAAGGTCGTGAAGAGTTGCTGTCTTTGACATTACTGCTTTTGCGGCTTTGTCTTTTGCTTCTTTATTTTTCTCTGATTTATTTTTTACTTCCTTTGGAGCTTCTTTTGCTTCCTGCTCGGATTTGAGCTGTATCTTTTCTTCTTCCTTGAGTTTTACCATTTTAAATCACTAAAAATCATTTTTTCTGCGCGCTAACTTTCTTTGCTGACTTAGCTTCCGCGTTAACTTTCTTTGCTTCAACATTTGCCGCAGCTCTCGCAGTAACTTTTCTTTCTGCCTTAACTTTAACTTCACTAACTTCTTTTTCTTTTCCAAGCTCAATTATTGCTGATTTTGTGAAAACAACAAGTCTTCCTGCTTCTGTTCCCGGAGCAAGTAGCTCAACGTTAAGCGACTGTGCTGTTACTGCGTCAACGCCCGGCAAGTTTCTTGATGCTTTAAGTATTGGAGAATTTTTTCCTGCAACAATTAATACGCTTTTCTTCATTTTCCAAACTCTTCCTCTTGCTTTTCCTCTTCCAGCTCTTTTTCTTATTTTTCCCCTTGCGTTCTCGAGGTCTTTTCCAACGCCGACTTTGTTTAATATTTCAAGCACTTCTTTTGTTTTTTTTACATCTTCAAATGAATCTTCAACAACAATTGGAAGTTCTTTTTCAACTATAAATCTCTTTTCAACAAGTTCTTTCATTGTGGTAGTTGCGATTGCGCTCTTTAACGCGAGTCTCTTTTCTTTCTTGTTAATATTCTCAGCCAATATTTCCCAAGCTTTTAGTGGGTGTGCTGCATGCCCCCCTACTGCGTGCGGAACTCTTGCAACTCTTCCGTACAATAGTGCTCCTTTGTTTTTCATTCTTGGGAGTCTTGCGTGCTCAACGTTAATTGTTCTTCTATAAGCTGGTACTCCACGATAACCCATGTATGTCGCTGTCGTTTCCTTTCCAGCTCTTGGGTTTGCTCCCTTTGGCTGAAGTCTGGCAGTTTGTATTGCGTGTACAGCGCGCTTTATGAGTCTTGGTTTGTATTCTGTTTCAAATACAGCAGGCAGTTCTATTGAACCTTTTGCCGAACCATCAATTCCAATTACATTTGCTTTCATAAGTATCATCTGTCATCTTTACTGGTTAATTACAATTTTTTCAACTGCTTGCAGCTGAACTCCCTTGTGCTGTGCTGGTCTAATACTCTTTCTCATCGCAATGCATCTTTTTGCTGGGCCTGGAAGTGAACCAAATATTAATGCATATTCTCCCGACACCATTCCAAAATTTTGAAATCCTGCTTTAGGATTAACTTCCGCAACATTTTTTGAAAATTTAATTATTTTTTTGTTTACTTCAGTTCTGTTCTGGTACCCCATTTGTCCAGCTCTTGCTACTGTAAACATTACTGTCGCAGGGTGCCATGGACCGATTGAACCAACAACCCTCTGCTTTTTGTGTTTTGGTCTAAATGTTCTAACACCAAATCTTTTTACTGGACCTTGGAATCCTTTTCCTTTTGTTACTGCGCGAACATCAAGGTATTCGCCTTCTTTAAAAACCTCTTCAATTGACAAAACTTTTCCAAGTTTTTCTTTAGCAAATGCAAGTTGCGCTTCTTTTGTTCCGCCTAAAAATATTTCGCTTACTTCAGGAGTCTTTTTGAAGCTTGGCTGTGTGTGAACTAAAAGAGTAAAATATTCTATTTCAGGGAGTTCTTTTTCAAAATCAGCTATTGTATAAAAATCAGTTTCTTTTTTCTCTTTCTTTTCTTTTCCTTCTTTGTTCTGTGGCGCTTTAAAATTATTTATTTTTCTTTTTAATTCCTTATCAGTATTTTCTGCGATAACATCGCTTAGTGCAGAGAATCCGATTTCCGCTTTTTCATATGCTCTAACCCCAAATACTTTAAGTGGGGGGCATTCAACAACAGTAGCCGGCGCAACAACTTCTTGATTAAATGTTGGGCTTGCTTTGTGCACGTTCTTTCCAATTACCTGCACCATGCCTGCTTTGTAGCATAAAAAGTTTAATGGCCCCTGTGCGCCGTATCCTCTGATGCTTGGAGTCTGCTTAGATGCTCTTACTCTTGGATAGTAGGATAGTGCTCCTCTTCTTGGTGCGTTAAATTCTGACATCTTTTCACATCTTTAATTTTTATAAAGAGTACCGGCACAATAACGCGCCCGTCGGAAGCACTAGTACAGTATTTCCGAACCAAAAAAACAGAGTTTTTTGGTATTTGCTCCCCAATCAGCCTTTTAATAAAAGGCTGGCGAAAAAACCACTTCTGTGGCAGCTCACCAATTTTCGCTCGAGAGTAGTGTACTCAATTAACTATTTTCCCCAGGAAAACATTTATAAACCATCTGGGCAGGTTTTCAAAATTTCTAATCAAGTGCCCTAAACCTTACTTATCCTTACTGTTGGCTTTGAGGATGCAAAAACGCTGGGAAAATTAGTGAGTTTTATCATTCCAGAGTCATCAATGTAAAGATATCTTTTTGATTTTAAGTACCTTCTTAGTTCAATGTCAGTTTGGGCTAAATTTACAAGCCTTTTCTCGGTTGCAAGGGTTTCTCTTCTTATTTCACTAATTAGTTTTGCCTGCTGCGTTTTTGTTGCTTCCCAAGCAGCCACCCCAGAACGCCAATTTTCGGGATTCATTATCGCTTTTTGAAGCATTTCTCGTATTGTGAAAATATTTTGAACATGAACAGGGGCATACGCTCTAGAAACCCGGGAAGGCGTAAAATATTGTTTAACTCTTTCCTTGTGCACCGCCCACTTTCTTAAAAATCTGCCCATCTTATCAGTATGAATTAAACGCTTGGGCAATTAATAGTTCTTTGCTTGAAAAGAAATTGCGGGTTTAGGACTTGATTACTTTACTTGTTTTGTTCCCAAACCTGTGCTTTGTCCTTTGGTTCGTTGCTTGCTATAACACCAACAATTATTAGGATTACAATTATTGCAACAACCACAAGGCCTATTCCCTGTGCATTATTTCCAAGGGCAAAGAACCCCGCAAGTGCATTGCTTATTGTATTTGAAGCCGTATTTTGGTTCCCTTGCGCAGAAACAATTGTTCCAGAATTTGTAACCGCTATGCTTCTTGAAACAAGCGAGCACCCATCAACTACAGGTCTGAATATTATTTGGCCGTTAGCGGAATTAATATTCACCGCCAAGTCTCTGCTTAGTGAAGAACTTCCAGGAATTGAAATTAGTGTTGGAGTTGTGGTTGTCCCAGTTGTGCCCTCAATGTAAATATCCGCTCTTTTTCCAGTGCTATTATTTATTGTGAATGGAATTGAACCATAATTATTTATGTTAGCAGAAGATGGGGCGCTTATTGAAAAGTTTGCGCAATTTAGAGGCATATTAAATGTTGCAGTAATTGCGCTTGCATCAACCACGGTTGTTGTGAGTATTGCTCTTCCTGTCGCATCAAATGAGCAGCTTCTTCCGTCAGAGAATACTCCTCTTACCCAAACAGTGTTTGTGTAGACTTTGTCCGCTGTTACGCTTGGAGAAATTGCTTTTAGCACAATATCTGATACCTGATCAGGGTAAACATATTTGTCATTATAGTAATTGCTCAAGTCTATCCCGTTATTTGTTGTCTTAACCTCAAGTATCTCAAATCTTTTTGTTGAGCTGTTTGTAATATTAATAACTGGTTTTCCTTCAGTTGCTTCATCCATTGTTGTACTATTTGCGCTTAAATTTATGTCCGCGCATGCGGAGCTTGTTGTTGAGTAGTTGTCATAATAGGAATCATAATATGTGTCGTCGTAATTATCATTTGTCCCTGTGTTCTGCACAGTAACATCAAAGTTCTTTGTTCCTATTGCGGAGATTGAGCAATAATTATTTCCAAGATATCCTGACACCTGGAATTTGAGTGTTGTTGTTGTGTTGCTTGAAACAAATCCCGCGTCAAGGTAGAGATTCACTGGCTCATACGAGAATGAGGAAACGACATTGTCATACCCTGATGTGCTTCCTGATCTTATTACCGGGCTGCTTAGTAGAACGCTTAGTGTTGAGATGCTGAATTCTTTGTTTGTGTTGTTCTCAATTCTTAGAGTTCTTGTGCTTGTCGCGCCTTCATTTATTGTAAAATTATTTGCTACAAGAGTTATTCCAGAGCAGGAATTATTTTCCACATCAATGTAAGCTGATTCTGAATCAACAATAGTGCTTCCCGAAATAATATTTCCGTCAATTCTATATCTTGTGTATTTTGAATTGCTTCCCGTGTTGAATTCATTATTCCAAACGAAAACATAAGTGTCATTGCTTAGTTCCTGTGATTTTGATGCAGTGGTTCGAACATATTCCCAATTGCTTGTATCATTATTATATCTGTAAACTTTTGACTGCGCAGAAATATTTGTAGGACAGTCGCTGCCTGAGTAAGAATCAACTGTAAAACTAATTTTTATGTCAATATCAGTGCTGTTCTCCGCGGTTATTGCGGTAGAATAGTCTCCTGTTCCTCTTGCCTCTGTTTGAAAACTTGAAGTGTCAATACTGCAGGCATATGCTCCGCCCATTAAAATAGAAATAAGTGCAACAAATGCAACTATCACAAGTGCTTTCGCGCTAAAATTCATTTTCCCACCCCAAACTTACTATGCGCTTCCCTGCCCCAAGCAAAAACGGGTGCGCAGTATACAATTTGCGTCAAACCAGTATAAATACTTTTCGCTTATTCACGGGGCAAAGTTATTTGTGTTTTGTGATTTAGAGCTATTTTGAAGGGTTTAAACAAAAGCGGGCCTTATCACCCGCCATAAAAGAACTAATTAATTATTTTTTTCTTGAAGCGGCCTTTTTCACAACTTTTTTTACTGCCCCTCTTCCTTTGTTAAGCTGAGCATATATTCCTGCAAGCGCAAACGCTTGTACCATTACCGCGAACGCTTGTACAATATTTGTCAAAGCCGAGAGTCCAATATACATGGGGTCGGACATTAATGTTAATGCCCCGCTTCCGCCCGTTATTCCAAGTACGCTAAACTGGTATATCATTGAAGGAGCCGACAAAATGAGGCTCAATATCATTACTACTACTGTAACAACAAACAGTACTACAAAAATATTCAGAGCATTGCCCCCCGTAATGTTCCATGAGGCATTAAGTGATTTCCAAATTCCCTGCTCTTTTTCTACAAAAAGCATTTCAGCTAATATGAGCCTCATTGAATTGTAAATCATTATTACCGCATAGCACAAAAAGAGTATGACTGATATTCCTAGCAGCAAAAACCCAAGTATGAGTGCGATAACATTGCTTCCAAATGAAGCGCCGACGGCAACTAGAACTATTCCAACTATTGCTAAAATAATTCCGCTTATTAGCACCCAAAGGAACTTCAATTTGAACAACGAGAGCAAAACTGCAAGGCAATTAGCTATCATTAATCCCAAAAATCTTGCATATCTTCCTGCGCTGAATTCAACAGGCTTGCGTTTTATCTCTTTGAGCGCGGAGCCGAGCATAAAATATATTATAAATCCGCTTATCAGCCAATAGAGCACAACAAAAACTGTGATGTACAAAAAGAAATATCCCACTAACCCAAGCGCTTCGCCCGGAGACATTGAAGAGGCATTTGAAAGAGAGCCGAATAGTGAGCCGGCAACTGCGCCGAGCGCAACATTAAGAATAATAAATAAAATCAGCGCCACTACAAAATACTTAAGCGCCTGCCTGCTTTTCATCCACCCAGTGAAAGCAAAATTAATTGCATCTCCAACTATAAACCCCATTATAATTCCCCCTTAAAACTTGAAGAATAAGGAAATACAAGTATTTATACTTAATTAATTACCCCGATTGCCAGGAAACGAATTAATAAAAGTCATCCTTTAATGCAAATGAGCGGCTTAAGCTTCGCAACCTTCTCGCTAATTCCAGCGCGGTGCATTACTTCAACAACAGAAAGTATGTCCTTGTAAGCGCTAGGAGCTTCTTCAGGGAGCCCTTTAACGGAGCGCGCTTTGATTAAAATCCCCTTTGCAGCCAAATCAGCGAGTAATTGTTCCCCTGTCCATTTTGTAAGCGCTTGTGTGCGTGACATGCTTCTTCCCGCGCCATGAATTGTTGAACCAAAAGTTTCATCCATCGCTCTTTTGGTGCCTTTTAGAACAAATGAATTTGTTCCCATTGAGCCGCCAACTATTACTGGCTGGCCAACTTTTCTGTACTTCAATGGAACTTTGGCATTTCCAGGACCAAATCCGCGTGTGCTTCCTTTTCTTTGCACAAGAACACTCTGCTTCTTGCCTTCAATTAAGTGCTTCTCAATTTTTGCGGTGTTGTGCCCAATATCATAAAATGTTTTCACACCCTCGGCATTAATTCCAAATACTTTCGCAATAGCGCCCTTCGCAAGCGCACCAATCACAAATCTGTTCGCAAATGCCGCGTTTGAACCCGCTTTTATTGCGGAGAAATATTTTTGCCCCTCTTCGCTTTCAATCGGTGCGCACACTAAATCCCTTTCAGGAATTTTTATATTATATTTTTTCACTGCGCCATCAAGCACGGATAAATAATCCGTTCCGATTTGGTGCCCAAGCGCGCGCGAACCGCAGTGGATGCTCAAAAAAGTTCCTTTTTCTTTCAGTCCAAATACTTTTGCGGCTTTTTCATCAAATACTTTTTCAATTTCCTGAACCTCGCAGTAATGATTACCGCTTCCAAGTGTTCCTATTTGGTCAAGCGCCCTTTCTTTTGCTTTATCGGAAACTACGTTCGCATCAGCGCCAAGAACACACCCCTCTTCTTCCATTAGTTTTAAATCTTTTTTTGTTCCAAATCCTTTTTTTACCGCAAACGCAGCACCCTTCTCAAGCACTTCATCCATTTCTGATTTTGTAAGAACAAGTTTTCCTCTTATTCCAAGTCCAGCGGGGACATCCTTAAACAATTGCTCCGCAAGCTCCTTTTTTTTCTCCGCAACTTCTTTTGCGGTAAGCGGCAGAATGAGTGAGTGCACCCCGCAATTAATATCAAACCCTGTTGCGGCGAAAGTAATTACTCCTTCTTTCAAATCAGAGGCGGTAACACTCCCAATTACAGTGCCATACCCAACATGCAAATCCGGCATTGCAAGAGAATGTTTGACTAACCCCGGCAAAGAGCAGGCGTTTATTATTTGTTTTATTGGATTATGCATTGAATCTTGTGCATAATCATTAAGCACCACATCCATTATTTTTTTGTTGGCTATTATCCTTCCGGGGACAGTCATTGCCCCTTCTTTTGGAATTTCATAAGTATGCTCATCAATTTTTTTAATGTCCATCGGCATAGAGCTCTCACCAAATTTAAAAACAACAAACCTAACTATTTCTGAATGAAACGGGTTATAAACTTTAATAAAAATTTAAACATCCACAATGCATTGCGCAACCCACTCTTTTCCTTTTTTTATAACCTTCAACTGAGAATATGTCGCGGCTTTGACTTCCGTCATGAGTTCATGTTTTTTTGAACTAATTTTTTCCCCAAAGCAAATCGCTTTTAACTCTGCTCCGTGTTCATCACCCTTAACGCTTACTTCAAATTTTGAGAAAATCATTTGCTTAGTATCCTTAACATAAAGCAATTCATTTAGAAAAGCAACAAGTAATGCTTGGGTGTCACTCGCTTTCACTTCAAAAGCAATTTTTTTCTTTGGCGCAATTCTTTCAAGCGATGCCATTATGCTTGTCATTGCTTTTGCGCATTCACTAAAAGCCATATTGAGGCTTGTGCCTTTGCCTCTTATGCCAATATCCGCTTTATTCTCAAACGTTGAATGCATAAGAGATTATTTGCTCCGAATTTGTTTTTAATGCATGGTTTGGCTATTCTCCAATGTCCTCAAACCAGATTGATGGCTTTTCTTTGATGAATTTTTTCATTGGGCCTTTGCACTCGCTTAGGTTTAGATTAATCAGCTTCACTTTGCGCAATTTTAAGTAGCTTTCAGGCCCCTTAAAATTTTCATTTTCCCCCATCACAACAACAGGAATTTTGTATAGCATTACCGCTCCCGCGCACATATCGCACGGGCTTAGTGTTGTGTAAAGCACGCACTTTTTGTACTCGCCCGGAGTTAATCTGCTCGCGTTTTGTATGCAGTCCATTTCCGCGTGCAAAATATCAGAGCCCGTTTGTACTCTCTCATTGTGCCCGCGAGCGATAATTTTTCCATCTAACACAAGCACGGCACCTATGGGCTCCCCGCCCTGCCGAACGCTTTTCTTTGCTTCCCTAATTGCTTCCGCCATGAATTTTTTATGAATGGCTAAATCGTGCTTCAATTTAATCCCCTTAATATCTCTTTCCTTTTTTTTTCTTGAACTCATCAAATGGAACTAAGCACTCTTCGCACAAAACTTTTTCCTCTAAGCTCACTTTGCTCTTGCCGTTTCTCCTCATTTCTTTTGCGGAAATATCAAGCTCATTAAATCCCGCTTTTTTTGAATCGGCAAGGCTTGCGCCATAATAAATTTTTTTTATGTTTGCCCAGTGTATTGCGCTAAAGCACATGGGGCAGGGTTCGCAAGTAGCGTAAATCTCACACCCCTTTAAATCAAATTTCTTTAATTTTTTTGACGCTTTTCTGATTACATTTACTTCAGCGTGGCAAGTGGCATCCTTATCCTTAAGAACTGTGTTGTGCGCACTCGCAATAACTTTTCCCTTGCACACCACAACCGCGCCAAAGGGGCCTCCGTGATTATGCTTTACGCCAAAAAGAGCCTCTTTAATTGCGAGCCGCATGAACTTCATTTGCATGTGATTATTTACGCGTCCGCACTTTTTATACTTTCCCAAAAAAGTTGATTGGGTTAGTGCCTTAATCTTATTATAATTGACCCGTAGAGCATCAAAATCGCCGAGCACAAAAACAATATCGCCAAATTCCAGCCGTAATTTAGTAGCGGCGGGTTTGTCATTCCGAGTATAGAAATTATTAGGAGGATTATCCCGATAAGCACTGCCTTTGTTTCATTGCCGGATTTCTTTGGCTTAGCAACTCTCTTAACTTTTTTTGCTTTAGCTTTTTTCTTTGCCATTCAAAACCCTCTCTCACAATAAGGAAAAGGTGGTATTTAAGGGTAATTATTGGGTTGTTGCAAAGTGATTTTCCACGGCAAAAGTACCTAAAAATTACTCTTTAAACTTATAATAACCCGCATTTGCACCCAAAACAAATATTTCTTCTTTAACGGTGCGCACAATCCCGTCAGGGCTCATTGTGAGCTGTCCCGTAAGACCGGAATAGTTGCTTGTCGCGTAAAGTTTTTCTTTTATGCACTGACTATCATAATCACTAAGCGCACATTTCCCAATCGCACTTCCTACTATGTGCATTGTATCATATCCTGTGGCGCTAAATAAATATAATTCAGGGGCTTTGCCAAAGCGTTCATCAAATTCGGTAAGGAATTTTTCAGAAAGTTCTTTATTTTTTGGTTCCCAAAATGAAAAATACATTCCTTTTGCAGCACCGCTGCTGTTACGATAAAAGGTTTCTGTGCTTGTCGTATCCATCCCTAAAAAAGTTGTGTTTATTCCGAGTTCTCTTGCCTGCTTTATTGCAAACCCGGCATTATCATAACCGAGTAATAAAATTACATCCAGTTGTTTTTGTTTAGCCTTTTGAAGAATTGAGCGAAAATCATTTTCCTCGGCGCCAAATCCCTCAACTGCCGATATTACTCCCCCAAGTTTTAAGAAATCTCTTTCAAAGCCATTTTTTACAAGAGAAGAAAACCCATCACTTTTGTCAAACAGTATCACCGCGTTTCTAGCCTGAAGAGTAGTGTACGCAAATTCAGCTAATGTGCTCCCGACTCCTTCATCGTACACCCCAACTCCAAACACCCATTCTCCCGCAGCCGCGATTTCGTCGCTCGTATCAACAGCAGATAAGAGAATCTTTTTTTCTCTTTCGGCAATCGGCGCAAGAGTCAAGAAATCAGAATACCCAGTCACTAGTGTTGCGCTTACTTCATTTATTTTCAATAATTTTTGATATCCGTTTAAGGTTTCCATTTTTTCTCCCTTATTGTCTTCAACAAATAAAATTACCCTTTTTCCATTAATCCCGCCATTTTTGTTTATCTCATCCACTGCTAATTGAATTCCTTCCAGATTTGCTTTTCCAAAGGAAGCCATCCCCCCAGTCAAAGGACCCACCCAACCTATTTTCACTAGGGGTTCTTGTGCGGGCAAAAGAAACATCCCCGCAGGGTTATAACTTGTAAAGAATAAAACGGCAATAATCCCTAACGCAATCGCCAAAGCAAAAATTATTTTTTTATCCATTCAATCACCTTAATCAAATCCTCTTGCGGCGGCTAAAGTAATAGTGTCGTAATGTATATTACGATAGTCTTAAATAAACCTTTAACAAAAGTATCCTTATGGAGAAAGCAAGTCTGCAGAAATTTGGATTAACTGAGAAAGAGGAGAGCGTTTACTTGGCCCTGCTTGGCTCAAGAGATTGCGGCGTTAATGAAATTGCTTCAAAGTGCGGTATTCATAGGCAAGTTGCTTATGATGTCTTAAATAGACTCCTCGAAAAAGGGCTTGTGAGTTTCACACAAAGCGACACAAAAAAACTATTTTCCGCAATGCATCCAAAGAAACTTCTTGAGGATTTAAAAGAAAATGAAGCATTGCTTGAGAATATGCTTCCGCAGTTGGTTTCACAAATGAATGTTCCAAAAGGAAGTGCTAATGTTAGTGTAATTCGTGGAAAAAATGTTGTTACAAGTATTCTAAAAGCGGTTACTGAGCGCTTAGAAAAAAAGGAAGCCATGGAGCACTTGGTGATGGGCGTTGATGATAGAAAATATATGAAATATTCCCCAATTTATTTTAAAAAATTTATTAAATTCCTCGAAACAAATAAACTCAAAGAACATGTTTTGGCAAAAGAAGGAGACACTTACTTTGCCGGCGGAAAAACTTCGCAGTACAAATTTATTCCAAATGAATTCTTTAACCCCACCGCAACGCACATCGCGGGTAACTTAGTGGCGATAATAATTTGGACTGAACCCTTGACAGGAATCTTAATTGAAAGCAAAGAAACCGCTGATGCTTATATAAAGTACTTCAATATGCTTTGGAAGAGCGCGAAAACTAAAAAGTGGCGCGGTCGAGTTTAGCACAAAGAAATTAATTCATTTAAAGTATTTGTTTTTTTCCAATATTCTTCTCGAACTGTGCATACAAAATCTGGATTGCCCGCAGACGCCTTTACTTTTTCAAACGCCTCTGCAACAGAACCACCCCTAATATTTCCGTATTTGTTTAATTGACCCGGACAGTCGAATATGTCTCCAGTTATTGAAATGAAAAGACTTGCTTTTCCGCATTGCGAGCAAGGAACGCCGCCCAAATAAGGCAAAAGCTCGGGATAGTTTAATCCATATTTTTCAGAATCTGATTTTTGTATTTCTTTTGAAAGCTTTAGAAAGTCTTTTAGAGAAACTTCCTGTTCAGTTTTGATTTTTGTTCTACCCACAGGCATGAAAGTAGACATTACAGGTTGTATGTTGTTCTTGCGGCAAAAATCCAGAATTTTAGGGATTTCCTCAAAATTATCCTTGAATACTATTGAGTTTATCGCGAGTCGTGTCTGATAATTCTTTCCAGGTTTGTTAAAACCCGCATCCATTAAAAGTTTCAGCGCATTATCCCTTTTTTTAGAATATCCTTTTCTCTGAACAAGATTATCTTGAAGCTCTGAATTAAATGTATTTAATTTTAGACAAACAGAGGTGTTAGTTTTGTCAAAAATTTTAACTAGCTCCGGAGTAATTAAGCTTCCGTTTGTTGCAACTATTGGACTAATTCCTTTTCCATTTATGTACTCAAGCAAACCCGAAATATTTTCATCCATTAAAGGTTCCCCAGCACCGACAATGTAAATTGCTTTAGTGCCTAGCGAGTGTAACTCATCTATTGCTTGAAGAAGTTCATTTCTGGCAATTTCCCTGCTCTTTCTTTCCGCCCCAGGAAGCATTCCACCGCGAAAGCAGTACTTGCAGTCAAGGTTGCAGTAATTAGTATTCTCAATTGAGGCGGTTAGTATTTTTTTATTTTTAATGGCTTTTTCATAATCACTTTTTTTAAAGTCCCAGCCACGCATTAAGACAACTTTTCCAAAACCCTGTTGCATAAACAAAACCAAATATTACTGGGCTCAAAATGCTTTAAAATACGTCTGAGAAGGAGGCGATTTAAAAAAAATTACTAAAAAAAAGAAAAATTAAAATTTGAAAGGAATTTATCCCTTCAAATCAATTTCTAGTTGTACAGTTTCAGGTATTTCTACTCTCATTACTCTCTTTAGAGTTCGCTCATCAGCCTGTATGTCAATTAGTCTTTTGTGGATTCTCATTTGCCACTGTTCGTATGATTCTGTTCCGCCCCCGCATGGACCCTTTCGGGTAGGGATGCATAATTTTTTAGTTGGCAAAGGAATTTTTCCGGAGTGTTTTGCGCCTGTGCGTTCTGCAACATCTATGATTCTGTTGCATATGTCCTCCAAAGTTTCGTAACTAGTACTGCTTAGTTTTATTCTCGCTGTCTGCATATTTCAAAACACCCTCTTCTCCTTATAAAAATAAATGGACGGAAATCGGAAAAAACTCCGATTCCCGTTTTTAATAATAAAGACCGGACTTTGCCGATCCAAATCACTTTATGCTTTTTCTACTTCCAAAACTACTCCTGCCGCAACAGTCTGCCCCATATCTCTGATTGCGAATCTTCCCATCTGCGGGAATTCGGAGAATTTTTCTAGGCATACTGGCTTCATTGGAACAATCTTTACGATTGCAGCGTCACCAGTCTTCAAGAACTTAGGGTTCTCTTCAACTGTAGCTCCAGTTTTTGGATCCATTCTCTTTCTTAACTCAGTTAGAGTCATGGACATTTGTGATGTGTGTATGTGGAACACTGGTGTATACCCTACAGGTATTGCTGTTGGGTGGTTTAACACAACAATTTGTGCCACAAAAGATTTAGCAACTGTTGGAGGGTTTGTTACGCTTCCAACAACATCTCCTCTTGCCATATCTTCAGCGCTTAGTCCTCTGATTGAGAATCCAACATTGTTACCTGGTTTTGCAACCTGTAATTGTGTGTGGTGTTCTTCAACAGATTTTACTTCGCCTGTTTTTCCGCTTGGCATTACTATAACTTTATCGCCAGGTCTCATTGTGCCTGTCTCGATTCTTCCAACTGGAATTGCTCCAACACCTTTAATGTTGTAGACATCCTGTAGTGGGAGTCTTAACGGCTTATCAACTGGTGATGGCGGTGCAGTTAAATCATCAAGTGTATCAAGCAATGGTTTGCCTGTGTACCACTTCATGTTTTCTGTTTTCTTAACAACATTGTCCCCTCTCCATGATGAGATTGGAACAACTTTGATGTTGTCGGCTTTGTATCCAACGCCTGTTAATAGTTTAATTACCTGGTCCTTCATGTCCTTGAATTTTGCTTCGTCGTAGTTTACTTCATCCATCTTGTTCATCGCTACTACGATTTGCTTTATTCCCATAACTTGTGCCAAAAACGCGTGCTCTTTTGTCTGCGGCTGGATTCCTTCCTTTGCAGCAACAACAAGAACGGCAACATCAGCTTGTGATGTTCCTGTAATCATGTTTTTTACAAAGTCTCTGTGTCCAGGAGCATCAATTATTGTGAACATGTGTTTCTGTGCTTCAAATTTCTTATAAGAAACATCGATTGTAACTCCTCTTTCTCTTTCTTCTTTTAAGTTATCCATTACGTACGCGAATACGAATGTTCCTTTTCCTCTTGACTTAGCTTCCTCTTCGAGCTTTCTATATTCCTGTTCGCTCAAAGCGCCTCCGTCGTAGAGTAATCTACCAACGGTAGTTGATTTACCATGATCAACGTGTCCGATGAAGACTACGTTAATTAGTTCCTTTTCTGCCATGTATATTCCCCCAAATCGCAAACTATATGATTCGCGTCACTCTGCGATTTTAAGCCTTTCACCAGGCAACGCTTACTTTATTCCTCCTTAGAAAGCTTTTAAAAGGTTCGTGGAAGAACGGCAAAAAAATGGGCTAAAAGAGCCATAAAGGTTATTATCTTCAAGAACAATTACTTTTGTATGAACCCAGTTCGTCCAAGAAGAGCGCTTTCAAGAATTCAAAGTAGTAATAGCTCCGCTCTAAGGGAGCATAATTTGCGCTTTAAGCAAATGGTTGACCGCTCAGTAAGAAATGGAACTATTCCAAAGACAAGAGCCGCTCGATTAATTGCGGTTAGAAAGAAGTATGTTGCGAGGTTAAAAGCAACTGTACCTTTTGTTCGTGAATTATTTGCCCGCCAAGAAAAAATCACTATTCCAATTGGTGGAAACCCCTCAAGCTTTACTTTACTTAAAACCGGAATAAAATTTGAGGGATTTAGCCGCCCTGTTGTAGTTGTTCTTGATAATTTTGGAAGAAAAATGCTTTTTTACAAAAGCACGGGAGTAAACAGCAAGCGGCCCGGGGCATGGCTTCCTTTTCGTGAAGTAAAGTACACCGAAGTTCTAAAGGGAAGAATGGATTGGTGGTATGCAAAGTATGCGGGGCACCCAAATATGCCTGAATATATTACGCTTCTTGGAAAAGAAATTGCAAAGCGCGAAAATGAAATTGATTTTAAGAGAAATTGGGACATGGACCAAGTCGAAGCAATAAATCAATACTTCTAAATTGCAAATAATTCTAATTGAAACTTCTTAACTAATCACAATCAGCCCGAAAGCATTAGTAGCACTGCGCCAACAGCAAGCCCAGTTACAAATAATGCGGGGGACTCGTTGGCTTTTTTTGCTGAAAATAGAAAATAGAATGCAACATTTGCAATCGCAAGGACAAGTATTCCCGAGAAAGCCGTAGAACCTTGGAAAAAGAAATTCACCGCAAATACCATTGAACCAATCAAACCAGGCATAAGAGTATTAAACAAAAGCCCGAGCAATGCGCCCTGTATTAATCCGTAAAGGAATGCTAAAACCATGCTTCAATTAGGGATTCTAAATATTTAATTCCATCTTATTTGCGCTTTAGCCGCATTCTTTGGTAAGCGGAGCTGTGTTTTTCCATAAACTTCCGCGCGGAGAGCCAGAATTGTTTGCCTTCCAAATATTGTGGTTTTGGGAGCCCATTAAGTGTGAAAATTAGTTCCGGGGAATTAAGCGCAAATTTTAATTGGTCTTTACTCAATCGCATAAGGAGCGCATTTTCAAGAAGAACATATCTCTGTCCGTCTCTTCCGGTTGACATAACTCCTAATTTATCCCAAATTGGTGTAGTGCCTATTAGTTCTGATACTGCTCCGCGTAAATATTCCATTTCAGTAGGAGTTTTTCCCGCCTGCATTTTTCGAAGACACATATTGGACCAGGAAAATATAGTTGGTTTTATTGAGCGCGAGGATTCAATTCCTTTTTTTCTTAGTTCCGCAGAAAGCAGGCTGTGTGTTGTCCCATACACCGCCTCAACCGAACCTTTTTTTGAAGCAGAAATTAAATTCTTTCGAATTTTTTTATGCCGAATTTTGCCCCATGAAACCATTGCTTCCGCATATCTTTTGTAAGTATCAAGTGAGGGATGTTCCATAAAACTCGTCCTCTCAAGCATTTGATTTATGCCCGCAAGATAAACTCTGTTTGGAAGAAGCGACCAGCGGTATTCACCAACAGAAGTTTTGCTTCCCTGTTTTTGCAGATTTAGAATTCTTTTTGCCATTTGATGGTGGTGAAAATCCCCGTGCTCAAGAATTGCTGCGAGTTCATTTTTATCAAATCCTTTTCTTCCAAGAGCTTCCTCATAAAAAAAGTTTTTTGGTCTATGCCCGGTGGGTCTCTGCATAAATTTGTCCCAAGCCCTGTGCGGTTCAAAATGAAAGTGAACTTTTTTTGGCTTTGTGTTTGGCCGCATGCATTAAGTAAGCGCCATGGTTTATTTAAAAGAATTTGATGCTTTCGCAGGACAAAGAAATTAAAAATTAAAAAGATGGATTTGCTTTTCGCAATCCATCTGAATTAGTTTTACTTTTATTCGAGGAAGAACTGCCAGTTCTTTACTTCTGCAGGCATTCCTTTTCTTTTTCTGATTTCGTCTACTGTTTTGCCTTGTATGTCTCTTGGCAATAATTCGTAGCCGTAGTATTCAGCTGTCCAATTTGCTCTTCCTTGTGTTGCTCCGCGCATTGCGCTTGAGAACCCAATTAATTCTTTTACCGGCGCTTTTCCAATTATGATTGAGGAGTCTCCTTCTTGTCTCATTTCAGTTATTTGTACTCTTCTTCCACCTAGTTCGCGTGAAGCAGCACCGAGTTGATCTTCAGGAACTGTTACTGCAAGTAATTGTTTTGGTTCGTATAGCATTGTGCCTGCTTGTAGCATGCATGCGTATATTCCTCTTGTCATGGCTGGGAGTACCTGTGCTGGTCCTCTGTGGATTGAGTCTTCGTGCAAAGTTGCGTCATCAAGTTCAACTAGAACGCCTTGGCATTTTTCTTTAGCAAGCGGACCTTCTTCCATTGCATCTTTGAATGCTTGTATTACAAGTTCGCGGATTTCGTGTAGAGCTGTTATTCCTCTTGTTCTGTCAATAAGTACATTTGTTCCTTCAACCGCCCAAACTTTCTTTGAGTCATCAGTGCTAAATCCAACGCTTTGGCATTTTGCGATTGATTCAGCGTTCTTGAATTTAATTTTTCCTAGGGGAGTAGTTAGTGCGGACAATTTTTCGAAAATTGGCACAGGCACTTGTGAAACTTTTAGCTTGAATTTGTTGTGTTTGTTTGGTGATTTTGCTTCAAGTACAGCGCTTTCTCCTTCTATTCCCTCGTGGAAAACAACGATTGGCGAAGAGGTTTGTATCTCTATCTTTGCGTTGTTCACGATTCTGTAAGTGTTAACTTCGAGGTGTAACTCTCCCATTCCAGAAAGCAAATGCTCTCCAGTTTCCTGGTTAATTGTTGTTCGAAGATTTGGATCCTCTTTGGATAATTTTCTAAGTGCCTCAATTAATTTCGGCAAATCTTTTGGATTCTTTGCTTCAATTGATACTGTCATAACTGGTTCTGCGTTTGACATGAAGCTTTCAAATGGTTTTACATCCTTATTTTCAGCAACCGTTTCTCCGGCGTAAATATCTTTTGTTCCAACTATTGCGGCAATGTTTCCTGCTTCAGCTTTTGAGATTGTAACAAAGTCATTTCCCATGTATACTCCAACTTTTGATACTTTTACTTCTCTTTTTGCTCCAAGCAAGTGAACCATTGAGCCTGGCGCAAGGGTCCCTGAGTATACTCTTCCTGTTGCAACATCTCCCGCGTGAGGGTCAACTGACACATCAGTAACAACCATTGTGATTGGCGCCTTTGAATCGCATGTCATCATGTCTTTTGCTGGCTGTGTTGTCATATCTCCGCCCCAAATCTTTTGGATTCTATAAGATTGTGCTTTTACTGGAGATGGCAAGTGTTCCGCAACCATCTGCAGTACAACTTCGTGCACTGGAGAAATTTTTGCAAGTTCATCTTCTTTCTCATTTTTTAAATATTCATATACTTGCTTGAAACTTATCTTTGATTTTTGCATGTACTGCGCGCTAACACCCCATTTCCTTTTTGCGCTTCCGAATGCAACAGTTCCTTTCTGGATGCTTACCTGCCACTCGTTCTTGAACTGCTCAGGAGCATTTCTCTCAATTAATGTGTTTACTTTTGCTATAACTTTAATGAATTTTTCCTGCATTTGCTGCTCTGTTGCATTTAATTCTTTAATTATTCTATCGCACTTGTTGATGAATAACACTGGGCGCACATATTCTCTTAACGCCTGTCTAATTACGGTCTCTGTCTGCGGCATTACTCCTTCAACAGCATCAACGAGTAGTATTACCCCGTCAACCGCTCTCATTGCCCTAATAACTTCTCCAGTAAAGTCAACGTGACCAGGAGTGTCAATTAAGTTTACTAAAAACTTCTGGTCCTTCCAATCAAATGCCATTGAGATGTTTGCGGCGTTAATTGTGATTCCTCTGTCCTGTTCCTGATCTTCATAATCCATCATTTGAACTTTGCCTGCCAGGTCCTGATTAATTAGTCCCGCAGCTGCGATTAATGAATCTGATAAAGTGGTTTTGCCGTGATCGATGTGGGCAACTGTTCCAATGTTTCTAACATTTGCTCTGTTGCTCATTAAGGTTTCAACTAACTCAACCATTGTTTCCATTCGTCCCAAAACAATCACCTAAAAATAAAAAGTGCAAAAGCTTTTCCAACGCAACACATGTGCAATAATTATCTGGATGCTTTTGCGATTCTTTCAACTTCATCTTTTCTCTTTACTGCGCTGCTCTTAAGATCATTACTTGCTGCAGCAATTATTTCTGCCGCAAGCGCTTCTTCAGCGGTTACTTTTTTATTGAATGATGCGCCAAATCCGCCAAGTGCAATATTTTTTACTGCTTCATCAAGGCGTTTGAGCGGAGAAACATCAACTGCGAGTGAGTAAGCTACTCCCCCTCTTTTGATTCTAGTAATATCTTCCCTTGGAGCTGAATTTTCAATTGCTCTTACAAGCACCTGTATCGGATTTTGTTTTGTCTGTCTTTCAATAATATCAAATGCTCTTTCAACTATTTTCATTGCTTCCATTTTCTTTCCGCAGCTTCCTCTTCCTCGGATGAATTTTCCAGAGAGTTTTCTTTTTCCCTGCCCGCTCCTCATTATTTTGTTAATTAGTCTTTCAACAATATTCATGTTTGCTTTTTCAAATCTTCCGCGTGTTCTTCTGCCAAAAGTGTGTGGCATAATTAACGGATCAATTGTAATGTATCTCATTAAGCTCAAATCAGTAACAACAACATCATTGAATGACCATTTGTTGTATAATTTGTAATCAGAGAATTGGGATTTTTTCTTAACAAAAATTGGTTTGTGCTCAACGTGCTCAGCCGCGGGAGCGTCGCTTTTAGCAAATTCTTTTTTAGGTGCAATTTTTGCAGCAGGTGTTTTAGCGTCAGCAGTTTTTTCTTTTGCGTGCCCAGCTTCTTTTGCTTGTGCAGGCACTTTTGCTTTTTCTGCGTGCTCAACTGGAGTCTTTGTCTCAGTAGTTTCTTTTGGCATTGCAACTTTTTGTTCAGTTTCCATTTCTATACACCTTAAATAAATTTTATCTCTTTGTCTTCTCTTTTCTTCCGGTTCTTAGCATTTCGAGGCTTATTCCATTAACGTGAGTAACTCTATACTTTACTCCCCAAAGGTCTCCCTTTGGCCCGTTCTGCGCCCCGCCTAACCCCTCAACGATTACTTCGTCGTGCTCATCAATAAATTTTATTGCGCCGTCATATGGGGCAAGTGCGGTTAACTCTTTTCCATTTTTAATAAGTTGAACTCTAACGCATTTTCTAATTCCAGAATTAGGCTGTTTTGCTTCTACACCTCTTTTCTCAAGAACGATTCCTTTTCCTTGAGGCGCTCCTTCAAGCAAATCTTTAGTAATATTATTTCTTGCCCTTAGTTTTTTGATGGATCTAACGTCTTTCTTCTTCCACTTACGTCTCTTCTTTTCCATGCTTGTCCCAGCGAATTCTCCGTATCCCATCTAAATCTACCTAAAAATTAACTAACTAGGTACAAAGTTTGCCCCAGCTCACCAATAATCAATTCCTCTAACCAAACCTTTTTAAATGCTCAGGGCGAGTTCAAAAAGAGTTATCACCACAAAGCACCTCCCCTAAGCGCGCAGTGATAACCAAAAAGTTATCACCACAAAACAATTATATACAAGTTATGGTAATAACTATGTATGAGTTATGTAAGTGAAAGGGAAGTAAAAGGAAAAAAATACTATTACTTAGAGGAATCTCTGCGCCACGGAGGCAAACTGATAAAGGAAAGCATTTACCTTGGTTCAATGAGCCCCTCAAATGAGGTTTTACTCAATGCTTTTGAAAAATTAAAACAAGAGTGTGCAAAGAAAAACCACCAAATCATGGTTCCGCCTCTGACCGAGTTTATCTCAAGCCGCACTGCTGGAATTCTTGAGGAAGCAAAGAAAAAAAGCACTCGTCTTTTGCATTCATTTACAGTAAAACAAAAGCAGGAATTTTTGCAAAGACAACGAGTAACATTTATCACTGAATCAAACGCGATTGAGGGAAGCTCTTTAGGATATGAAGAAACAAAAAGCATATTGGACAAGAAGAAACGAATTGAAGAGCTGCAAAAGAAAAACGCAATTGTTACGGGGCTACAGCGCGAGGAACAGGAGGCAATGAATCTTGAGAATTGTATGAAGCTTTATGACAAAATGCTCGCAAAAAACGAAAAAATTTCACACGAAATGATTCTGCGCCTGCACTACGCCCTTCTTCGTGACATTAGCGGTTATGAGAAATATCAAGGAATCTATCGCCCTGTTCAAGTTTATATTTCAGGTTCAACGCATGAATTCCCAATCCCGCAAGAAGTTAATGGGCTTATGTCGCTGCTAATTAATTGGCACCATGAAAAAGAGAATCTTATTCATCCTGTGGAGCTTGCCGCAAAATTTCACACAAAATTCACTTCAATCCATCCTTTCGCTGACGGCAACGGCAGAATGGCACGACTCCTCATGAATTATATACTACAACAACAAAAATTCCCCTTTACCAATATTCCGTTAAAAAGAAGAAGCGTGTACATGAAGACACAAGCCGCTGGGAACAAAGAGGATTTTAAGCTATTTACAAGATTCCTCATAGAAGAAGTTGTAAAACAGAATTTGAAGAAATAACTGCAAAGCCACACAAAGAGCACGGAATTAATTTATTACAAGCTCTAACCCAAAATTTCTTTTTATTAGTTCTCTTACTCTTTTTATCCTTGAATTGTTCTTATACGCCTTCGCTTTTGAGGCAGGGTCAAGCAAAACAATTATTTTATCATTAGTTTTTCTTGCGGTAACATAATTTACTTCAAGCGCTTTTGCGAAAACCTCTTCGGGTTTGTCAGAATATGCAACTATCTCAATTCTTTTTTTTAATTGCTGCTCAAGTGACTTAACATTCACCGCGGCTTTCCCAATTGCTTTTCCAACAAGGCCCGCAGGAACCAAAAATGAAACGAGCTGCCCGTCAACGAGGCAGTCTTTTGCATTAACACCCGTAACTTTCTCAAGCGCGTTCATTAATAGTATGTCATCCATTGAGAGTTTCATGTTTTCACCAAAAAATCAGATAAATCTAAAAAGTGTCCAATATTTTGAGTAGTTATTGGAGAATTTATATCTCCAATACTTTGCTCTTTCCCGCATCAAGCACTAAGATTGCCGATACAACGAATGGTTTTCCGCATACGCTTCCAAGAACTAGTCCGGTATCCGCGTACTCGTAGAACTTCTTGCTCGCAATATTTGCTGTCTGCTTTAGGGTTTCTTTTTCGTTTCTTGGCATGTTTTTTACAACAATTACCATTTCACCCTCGCCTGCAAGTATTTTTTTGCGGCACTCCCTGTAACCAAAAGTTACTTTGCCTGTATCTACTGCTCTTCTTATTTCCTTGTTTGCATCAACACTCATTTCAATCACCTTTTTTTATGCAAACCTTGAATTTTCTGAGAAGAAAAAGAATTTTTTTTTCCTTACTCCGCTGGCCAAATTTTTAGCCGGCTTCTCAAGGCCTAAACTATAAACAAAATTCAATAAAGAGGATTTATAAAGATTGGTTTTTGCAATTTTATTTAACACATAATTAAGGGCATTCAAATTCCCGCCTAAACCAAAAATTGTTACACTATCTTTACATAAATTAATAAAATGAATATAAATTTAGATACTTGTTGAAGTTCATGAAATCCTCAAAAACTATTTTAGAATTAAAAAGTTTAGGCAAGAATTTTGATAAGAACTTTGAAGTTATTAAAAACATAAATTTGAAAGTTAACAAAGGGGAATTTGTCTGCTTCATAGGCCCATCAGGCTGTGGAAAAACTGTTCTCCTTTACACAATTGCCGGATTTCTACAACCCTCCAGTGGCAAAATATTAGTCAAAGGCAAAAAAGTGAATTCCATCGGATTGGACCGTATAATGGTATTCCAAGACCATATGCTATTTCCTTGGAAAACCGTTTATGAAAATATTTTATTTGGTTTGTTTAACAGCAAATTAGGTAAAAAGGACCAAGCCACTTTGGCAAAAAGTTATTTGGATCTTGTTGATCTTTCAAAATTCAAAGATTGGCCCATCCATAAATTGTCTGGAGGAATGAAACAAAGAGTAGCTTTTGCACGCGCCCTTATCCTTAATCCAGAAATATTGCTAATGGATGAACCTTTTTCATCTTTAGATTCGATAGCAAGAAGACAGTTAAGAAAAAGTTTAATCAAAATATGGCAAAAAACCCATAAAACTATACTATTTGTTACACACAGCATTAATGAGGCCATATACATGGCCGACACAATCTATATAATGAGCTCAAGACCCACATCCATTAAGAAATCATACACAATTAAGCTTCCTCGCCCAAGAGATATGTCCGATCCGCGATATACCAAAATACTAAAACAAGTTGAAGATGATGTTCAAACCGAGTTTAACCTCGGGAAAAATATTTTAGAGCAACAGATGAATATTAAGGATATGTTAAACAAAAGGTGATAAAAATGAAAAGGGACTTAAATAAAAAATCAATCATCATAGGAGCAAGTGCAATTGTACTCATTGCCACAATTATTTTGATGGGAATATTTTTTTATGACCCCTTCAATGAAAAAACTTTACCAACAACAAAAGTTGTAATTGGTTTTCCGATACAATCTTTAGATGCAGCACCCTTAATTATTGCATATCAAAAAGGTTTTTTTCTTAATCAAGGAATTGATGTTAGCCTCGTACAGCTAAAATCATCGGAAGGGGTATTAGCAGTAGGCAGTGGTCAAGTGGATTTAGACATTACCGGGGCGGCAAGGCTTTTTGGGCCAATTGAAAAAGGAGCCCCGATTAAGATATTGTCCACCACAAGCGATATGCCCTCACATTTATTTGTTCGACCCGGCACAAATATTATAACATTAAAAGATTTAGAGGGAAAGAAAGTTTCTATTGGTCCAGCAGGATCTGGCGGGACAAAATTGAAGTTTAGATACATTCTTAAAAAAGAAGGAGTAGATTTTGAAAAAATCGAATTCATTGATATTGAAAAAATGTACTTGCCAATGGCATTACTCGACAAAAATGCAATTGATGCAGCATTGATTGATGAACCAGCATATGTTAACAAGGCTAAGGAGCAAGGTGCTATGCCCCTCAAATACTGGTACGAAAAGAACTACCAAAAAACACCAACAGGTTCATCAATAGCCGTTAATACTGATTTTCTGAAAGAAAATGAATCAAAAGTGGTTAAGTTTTATAAGGCAATGATTCTTGCTCACCAATATCTAAAGAGTAACCCTAATGAGTCTGCAACTATTGTCACTGATTATATAAGGAATAATACTAATGGTGCAATGGACATATCCCCTGAAGAATTTTTGAAACAAATAAATGAAGAAGCAGTAAGATACTTCCTTTGGCAGGATCCAACCCCAATTGTAGAAATGGCCGAAATGAATTATGAAATGAAACTCTCCGAACGAATATTATCATTAGATGATTTGTATGATTTAAGGTTTAAGGAATTATTAGAGCAAGCACAAAGTGATATCTATGGAAAAGAAACAAATTAAAGAAATAGTATTTGGATCAATCCCCTTCATTGTCATATTTATTTTGTGGAGTCTTGCAGTTCATTTTAATTGGATGCCTAATTGGTTCCTACCTTCCCCATTTAATGTTGGCATGACTTTTATACAACTAATATTAGATGGGACAGCAGCAAAAATTATCCTAGACACTACACTAAACATGCTTCCTCCCTTTTTGTTAGCTTTTTTAGCATCTGTTATTTTTGGAGTATTAATTGGAAGCAATGCAACAGCAAGAAGAATATTTTTTCCTTTCATCTCTACACTGTATCCAATTCCGTCATTAGCTTGGCTACCATTCATCATTATTATATTTGGTTTTACTATTCAATCTGTTTGGATTTTATTATTCATTTCTAGTTTTTTGAAAATGATTTACAATATGATAACAGGAGTACAAAATATCAACTCCATCTGGATATTAGTAGCAAAAAATTTAGGTCTAAATGATTGGCAAATTATTAGCAAAGTAATTATACCGGGCGCTTTGCCAAATATTATTACTGGAGCAAGGATAGGATTTGGAGCTATTTGGAGATCAGTAATTGGCGCAGAAATGCTGGTAACAGGGGCAGGAGGATTGGGAAAGTTCATTTGGACTGCACAATGGACTTACAGTTTTGACAAAGTGTTGGTAGGAATCTTTTTGATAGCAATTATTGGGTTAGCGGTAGAAATGATTGTATTTAAAAATATTGAAAGCATTACCTTGGAAAAATGGGGCATTGTAAATCAGGAAATGTAAGTACCCCTTTAACTCAAAATGGTTAGTTGTTTGCTCTGTGCAAAGCTTTCTATACAATAGACAAAAAAAGTAAAACTCCAAAGCTTGGGTTTTACTTTCAGAATCACTTGCCTTAAAATCATTTCATCAACAGTTCAACTATTCCAGTCCCTACTTTGATTGGCTGTCCTACAATGATGTTTTCAACAACACCAGTCAGGTTTTCTTTTTCGCCCTTGAATGCTGCTTCAAGTAGGTGCTTTGTTGTTTCTTCAAACGCAGCTCTTGCGAATGGCGAAGCTTTTCCTTTTGTGATTCCTGTTCTAACAATTCCCTTTACTTCTCCGGAGAATGTCATTAGGTCCGCTAGGAGCATTATGTGCCGAATATCAACTTTGATTCCGTTGTCGTCAAGAACTTTCTTTAGCTCTGAAACAATTAACAGTCTTCCCGCTTCAACACCGAGTACTTTTGATGTTTCAATTATATCGTTTGTGAATACTTTTTCAAGGTCAACCCCTTCAAGTTTTAGAACTGATTTTAGGTTGCTTCCGCTTGTCTTAATTACCCACTCATCTTTCTCTTTTACTAAGAGTGTTTTCTCTATTCCTTTTACTCCGTGAACTTTTTCATCCATGATTTTTAGAGTGTCTTTTCTTAATTTCAAGTATTCATTCTTCTTCTCGATTTGGAAGTGAACAGTATTGTCTCTGTAAACTGATTTGAAATCCTTTAGCCCCTTTTTGAGCATGTCGGCAATTTCATCAACTTTTAATCCAAGGGCCCTAGTTTTATCAGTCTGTATCTCAATCGCGATTTTGAAGTTCTCAAATTCTTCGTTAATTTTTACAACATCTTTTACTCTAACATCAATCAAGCTTTTTGCGAATTTATCCGCTTTTTCTTTGTCTCTCTTTAAATCTCCAAGTAAGCAAATTGTCATTGTCGGGTATTTTGCTTTGCTTCGCCCGTCAACGATTTCTTCAACTCTTTGAATTCCGCTACCAACGGATACTTCAGCAGCTCCGGCAAAGTGCTTTGTTCTTAGTGTTAATTGTGTTCCTGGCTCTCCTAAGGATTGTGCCGCAACTATTCCCACAGCTTCTCCAGGCTCAACTATTAATGAATCATATTTTGTTTTTACGGCGTCGGCGAGTTTATCAGCGTTTACTTTTGAAAGGCTGTATACTTCCGCGATTGCAACTATTTCTTCTAAGAGTTTCTTTGGCAGTGCAACTTGTTCCCAGTTTCTTTCTTTTTCTTCGTAGACTTTTCCGTCTACTGTTCCGATTTCATCCTCAACAACCAATCCTTCATCAATTTCAGCAACTCTTCTTTTTTTCTTTGCGGATTTTACTTCCTCTACTTCGGCTTTCTTTTCTCCGGTGCTTTCGGTTTTCTCTTCTTCGGCTTCAACTTCTTCCTTATCTTCTTCCGTAACGTCCTCTTCATCTGTGTCTTCTTCCTGCTCTACAACGTCTGTTTCTATTTCTTCAACCATATCTCTCACCGTTTAAGCCGTTTCTAACTTATTAAAATTATTTCATTTCTCCTTTGTCTTTGAGTTTCTTGTATTCTTCTTTAACATCAACAGCTATTCCGCCTTTTGTGTTTTTTGGGAATACTCCGTCTTCTCCGTACTGGTATTGAACTAGCATATTTGCCGCTGTTCGCACAGTTCCGTCAGGAGCCGCAACCAAATCTTTCAACGAGTTTGCGAGTCTTCTGTACAAGTATCCTGATACTTTTGTGGACACCCCAGTGTCCACTTCTCCCTGTCTTCCACCCATTGAGTGGTAGAAATATTCTTTTGCGTTCATTCCATCAAGGAAGTTTGAGCGTATGAATCCTCCGGCGAGTAATCCAACATCTCCCTTCTCGTTTGATGTGATAAGTCTTTTGTCAAATCCTTTCTTTGGTCTTCCTTCACGAACGCTTGCCTGACCCCAGAATCCAGCAATATTCATTAAATTCGTTGAACTTCCCCTTGATTTTGCCAATATCATGGAAATTGTGTTTAGTATCATTTCTTCTGAAATTACATAGTGTAATTTCTCTTTCATAATCGCTTTTTCAACTTTTTCCTTTACTTCCGAAGCTAGTCTTACCATGTATAATTCGAATGATTCATTTATCGTTCTACCCGGTATTACCTCTAAAGTTCCTTTTCTAAAAGCTTCAATCAAACTTTCCCCTTTTTTCATTGCTTCAGAAATAACTTTTTTCTTCAAATCCTCTATTTCTTCACTTACTTCATACTCGGCAAGTGAAGCCGTCATTCCTTTTTCTGTAAGTATGTATGAAGTTATTCTGTTTACTCCGCGGTAGAATTCCTCTATTACTTCTCCAGGGTATTCTCTTGCGAGTGTGTCAACTAGTCTTCCTTTGCCTTCGCTTAGTGCGGCAGAGTCAATTACTCCGCTTACAAGTTTTCCGTTAACAATTTTTACTTTGTCCATTATTTCGCCGATTAATTCGGTTTCTTTTGGGTCGTATCCAGCATCCTTGAATACTTTTGATGTGTATGACTCAAATTCAAGGTTCAAGTCTTTTGGAAGTATCTGCGAAAACACCATTTTTCCCGAGTAGTGTTTTCCTTTGTCAGGTTTTGGCAGGTCTGTGATTCCAATTGAATATAGTAATTGCATTGCATCTTCTTTTGTGAAAACTGTTTGCGGCATTGTTAGTGTGAAGCATCCTGATACGCCGTCTTCCTTTGGAGCAATAACTGGCGCACCATATCTTGGAGAAATTATCTGGTCGCGAACAAGCATTAGTTTCTTTGCTTCCGCTTTTCCTTCTTCTGTCTGCGGTACGTGGCAGTTCATTTCATCCCCATCAAAGTCAGCACCATATGGAGGGCAAACGATTGGGTTAATTCGAAAAACCTTTCCGGGCATTATTCTTGCTCTGTGTGCCATCATTGAGATTCTGTGCAGTGATGGTTGACGATTGAATAGTACTATATCCCCATTCTGAATATTTCTCTCTACTCTGTATCCAATATCAAGTTCTTTTGCGATTTCTTCTCTGTTCTCATCGCTTACTTTTCTTCTTCCCCCGTTTGGTCTTATGATGTAAACAGGCTTGTCTGATTTTTCAACCATTTTCTTTACTGTTGCAAGATTCCATTCTGTAACAAATTCAGGAACGGTTAATTCTTTTGCCGCTTCTTCAGGAACACCAAGTTCTGAAATATCAATATACGGATCAGGAACAATGATTGATCTTGCCGCGTGATTTACTCTCTTTCCGGTTAAGTTGTACCTGAATCTTCCTTTCTTTCCTTTCAATCTTTGTATAATTGTTCTTAGAGGTCTGCCGCTTCTGTGTTTAGCCGGAGGAACTCCCGCTGTGTTGTTATCAAAATAAGTTGTTGTGTGGTATTGTAAGAGGTCCCACAAGTCTTCTATAATTAATTGCGGTGCGCCTGCTTCCAAGTTGTCTTTTAATCTATTATTGATTCTTATAATATCAACAAGCTTGTGTGTCAAATCATCTTCTGATTTTATTCCCGATTCAAGTGTAATGCTTGGTCTGATTGTGATTGGAGGAACCTGCAGAACTGTTAAGATGAACCATTCAGGTCTTACTCTCTTAACATCATAACCTAAAATCGCCAAGTGGTCTTCTGGAATTTTTTCAACCCATTCCCTAATTGCCGCAGGGTAAATTCTTTCTTTATTGTAAAAGAAGTTTGTCGGTTTGTCAAGAACAGTTTTTTGCAGTACTGCGCTGCAGTTAGGGCATTTCTTTGCTGTCTTTGCTTTTAGTAATATTCTTTTACTATAATCAACAGTTTTTCCTTTTGCCGCATCCTGTAATTTCTTTATCTGCTCTTCAGCGAGTAAAATGTGCCCGCAGTCCTTGCATGTTGTATTCATCAATAGTTCAAGTTTTCTTCCAAACTCTGAGTGTATAACTGGTCTTTCAAGTTCTAAGTGCCCGAAGTGTCCTGAGCAGTTCTTCATTGTCTGCCCGCATGTCTTGCATTTAATTCCCGGGTTAATTACTCCAAGGTGCGGGTCCATTAACCCTCCTTCCATCGGGTAGCCGTCTTTATCGTAAGTTTCAGGGGTTTTGATTTCGATTGAACTCATTTTCCTTACTGTTTCAGGATCAAGGAAATTGAATTCAACGCTGCCAATTCTTTTCATTATCATGTTTTCACCCTTTCACATTTTCACTTACATTTTTTCTAGTTAAACTTTATCCACCAAATTTAATTTTCCGAGTATTCCAAGCGCTTTTAATTCTTCAAGCAGTAATTTGAATCCGTATGACATTTCCACAGGATACACTGCGGTTGATTTGCACATCGGGCAGTATCTTTTCTTTCTTATTTCATCGTTAACCGCGATTACTCCGCATTTTTCGCATACGAGTTCAACGGTCTTATCCGAATCTTCAATAAGTTTTTCGTGCAGTAGCATTGCGGCTCCGTGTCCGACGAGCGTTTCGCCTTCCATTTCTCCAAATCTTAGTCCGCCTTCTTTCTCTTTTCCTTCAGTAGGCTGTCTTGTTAGTACTTGCACTGGGCCTCTTGCTCTTGCCTGCAGTTTGTGTGTTACAACGTGATAAAGTTTCTGTGTTGCGATTACTCCAGTAAATATTTCTCCTTCAAGTCTCTTTCCAGTTATTCCATCGTAAAATGTTTCCATTCCGTCTCCTCTGAATCCTTTTTCGCGCAGAGTGTCTTCAAGTTCTTTCATTGGAGTTGAAGAGAATGGAGTCCCATCAATTATTTTTCCTGCGGCAGCTCCCGCTTTTCCGCCCAGCATCTCAAGTAAGTGCCCCATAGTCATTCTTGATGGGATTGAGTGCGGGTTAATTATAAGGTCCGGTTTTATTCCGTCAATTGTAAATGGCATATCTTCTTCAGGAATTATTGCGGCAACTACTCCTTTTTGTCCGTGTCTTGATGCGATTTTGTCTCCAACCTGCGGAACAAGAGGAGTTCTGATTTTTACTTTTACAAGTCTGCTTCCGTCTTCCGCTTCTGTCATCATTATAGTGTCAACATACCCTGGTTTTCCTTTTCTTACTGTCATTGATGCGTCTCTTCTTTTTTCTTCATCAGTACCAAAGTCAGTCATTTCTTCAAAGAACCTTGGAGGGGATGTTTTTCCAATGATTGCTTCTTCTTCTGCAACAAATTGTTCAAGCTGTATTATTCCATCAGTTCCAAGTTTCTTGTAATTTTCTTCTTCAACAAATCCGCATTTTTCTTCGGTTGGTATTTCAAATTTATCTCTCTGCCCGCCAGGGTATCTCTGCTCAATTGTTTCGTAATTTCTAAAATATGCGGCTCTTGCGAGTCCTCTGTCAATTGCGCCCTTGTTCAGTATTATTGCATCCATTGTGTTGAATCCATAATATGGCATTATTGCCACTACAAAGTTCTGGCTCTGCGGTCTCTTGTCAAGTTCAACTAAATCCATTGTCCTAGTTTTTACCAAATTCTTTTCAGGGTAATAGAGCAAGTAGCTTTCAGTGTCGTGTCTTATTTTGTAATTGATTGTCCCGATTCCAAGGGCCTGCTTGAACATTTTTGCTCCGTGAAGTGCTTTTCCCGCCATGTTGTGCTGAATATATGGAACTAGGCTTGTGATTACACTTAGAGTTGCTGCGCCGTCAATTTCCATGTGCGTGTGTTCTTTTGTGATTCCGGTTTCATCAAGCGCAACAAACGCATTTTCTTCTTCTTCAGAATCAAGATACTCAATTATCCCCATTTCCTGTAATTGATTAAAAGTTAATTTTCCTTCTTTTAACTGCTTAGCAATTTCTGGAGTGTAAGTGCATTTACCGTTCTTTATTGCAATAAGCGGTCTTTGTAGTCTTCCCGCATCAGTATTAAGGTATACTTCGTTTGTGTCCTTGTGGAATGCAACATTCATCTGCTTTGGAAGTTTGTTTTGTCTTCGTGCTTCAATAATTGTTTCAGTAAGCTCCGTCGGATTATCGTAGAATCCAATTAATCTTCCGTTAATGTAAACCTTTGCTACCGTTGCCATATCATTCACCTTTCAACAAATCTCGTTTCTCATTTTCTTCAAATACACTTCTTCACTTTCACCTTTACAATTTCTTCAGTCTTACTCCTTGTTTGTGCAAGAAATCTTCAACAGGATTTTCGCTTGCTTCTGTTGTTACTTCAGCCATGAAGCAAAGATTCTTTACTAGTCCGCACTGCGGTCCGTCCGGTGTCTCAACAGGATCAAGTCTTCCCCAGTGTGTTCCGTGAACATCTCTTGCTTCGTAGAGTTCTCTTGTTTTTGATAATTGTGATTTTACTTTTCGTAAATCTGTTAATGGGGCGAGGTAATTTACTCTGTCCATGAATTTTGCAACACCCGTGCTTCTTCCTATCCAATTTCCTGTGCTCATCGCGAATTTTATTCTCTCGCTTACTGCCCCGGGCCTTACAATTGTCGAAATATTTAATTTTCTTCTTCTTGTCACAGTTCTGTCAATTTGGAATCTAATATCCTTTACGAAGTACTTGAATGAGTATCTGAATAAGTGCTCCATTAATTTTCCTGAAAGCTCAAGTCTTTTGTTTGCGTAGTGATCCTTATCATCCTTACCGCGCAGTCCGTATGAGCGTTCAATTGCTTTTGTCGCCATCATTGCTAAATAATATGCTTTTGCTAAACGTGCCGGTTCATCCTGTCCGATGTGCGGCAATAAAAATCCGTCAATAACTTCTTTTGCCCTTCTAAGTCTGTAGTCAATTACTTGCCCTGGCGCAACGAATTTACCGATTTTATCAAGCGCTTCTTCTTCAGTATTAATATCACATTCTTCCCAGTTCAATAGTAAATCATTTTGTACTTCCTTTTCTTCAGGGAATGCGTCGAAAACTTCTTTCTTTGTTTTTAGTCCGAGCGCTTTGAATAATGAGAATAATGGAAGTTTCTTTGGGCTTGTCGGGAATGATGCGTACATTAATCCTTCAGGAGTTCTAAGTAATCTTACTCTTCCCTTGAACGCTCCCCTTGTTGAAATTACTTCAGCAACAACCCCTTTTTCTCCTTCAGAAATTAGTACTCTATCGCTTGCAAGTACTTCTTGTGTCATGAGCGCTTTTTCGCTTCCGTTAACAATAAAGTATCCGCCAAAGTCTTTTGGATCTTCGCCCATTTCAATTAATTCTTCAGGGCTTTTTCCGGCAAGCCAGCAGAGCTGTGATTTAATCATTATTGGCAAATCTCCAATGTATGTTCTTCTTGCGTCCTGTTCAACATCTCTTCTATAAAGTCTCATTGTCAAATATAACGGCCCAGCGTATGTTCGATTTCTTAGTCTTGCTTCCATCGGAGTAAATTCTTCTCTTGGAGAGCCGTCAGCTTCAATTATTTTTGGCTTGTCAACTTCAATATTAGATAGTTCAATTCTTACTTCCTCAATTTTTGGAACGATTGATTGATTTTCTTTTACAATGTCATTAAGTTTTTGGTCGATGAACTGATCAAACGAATCTATTTCCATTTGCGCAATATTTCTGTTCTTAAAATACGAATCAATTATGTCCCATGCCATTTTCATTCACCTTTTTTGCTCACTCATTTTTCTTGGAAACCCTTTCTGGCCCCAGTAATAATATACTAATATTAATAACTAAATGACTCTGCGGTAATACACAGTCTGGCCTGCGGTCTGGGAGTCTCGAATAATTTTTACTACATCCCCTTTTTCCGGTCCGAGTAATTTTATTGCGGCGTCAGTTTTGTCGATTCTTGGGAGAGCATCTTTTTTTATTCCAAGTTCTGCCATTAGCTCCGCAACCTTCTCCTTTCGAACAAGCACATGCTCAGGAACTAAATAGTGTCTTTTTTGCTGCTCTTCTTTTTCCGACAAAGAACCACCAGGCTCGACTTTGCTTTTAGTGCATGCTTTTCGCAAGGGAAATACTTTAATGTCCCAGAGCAAAACCAGCATAATTACTATTAAGCGCGCTACGGCTAAACAGCCGCTAATATTGAAAATAGAATTGGAAACCTTTAAAAGCGTTGGGGTTTTGGCTTGCATTTTCATGCATTTTCTTAGATTTTCTGTTTTTACTTAGGGAGGGGTTTTATGGGTTAAGAGAGCACATAAACCACAAAAATACCCCATTAACTTGGCTAAATTTACTCCAAAAGAACTACTTCAATCTATCAAGTTTCTCCAGGTACGCATCCTCAAGCTCTTTTACGCTTCTTCTTTTCTCAAGACCCTCTTTTGGGTAATGCCAAAACATTACATGCTCTTCGCTAGCCCTCCAGCATAGAACAATTTCTTTTTCAGAATGTTTTGAGTAAAAATCTATCTCCATTTTTTCAAGGTCGCGGACCACACACCCCTGCCTTATTAGCGAACCAAGAAGAGTATACATTTCAACATTTTTTTCGTGAAAGTGCCTGTTGAGTTCTACCTCAAGTAAAAAGTTTTCCATTGAGTCATCATCAAATTCTATTTTTGTATTATCAAGCATTGAGAGTTGCTCATTCAAATCCGAAAGTAGCTCAACATCTTTTCGTATTCTCTTAACAAGTTCATTCGCCTGGCGAAGAGAAAAATATATTTTTGGCATGATAATACTCCTCTCAAAAGCATTTATAACACTAATTTTGAAGGCCATCAAATGAACTAATGCGCTTTTTATTGTTTTCCAGGATATTAATAGTTATGAAAGCAATAAAGAAAAAACCAGAACTCCTCTCGGGGGTTGGGGATTACTCTTCCGCAATTGCTGCTGTAAAAAGTGGCGCTGACGCAGTTTATTTTGGGGTAAAGGGCTACAATATGCGCGACCTCGGGACAAATTTTACTGAGGGGGGGCTCCCAAAGCTAGTGAAATATCTTCACGCAAATAAAGTGAAAGGCTATCTTGCGCTTAATACAATTATTTATGATGAGGAATTAAAAAGTGTTGAAAAAATTCTTGCCTCTGCAAAGAAAGCAAAAGTTGATGCGGCAATTGTTCATGACCTTGGGGTTCTTTTCCTCGCAAAGAAAGCAAAACTTCCTGTTCACTTAAGCACACAGGCGAGCGTATCAAACGCTCTTGCGATGAAAGAATACGCGAAGATGGGCGTTGAGAGAATTGTTCTCGCCCGCGAACTTACGCTCGCGCAAATTTCAAGAATTGTAAAAGAAGCAAAAAAAGCAAAAATAGGGGTTGAATGTTTTGTCCACGGCGCGATGTGCATTAGCGTTTCAGGCAGATGTTTTTTGAGCCACGAGTTATTCGGGCGCAGTGCGAACCGCGGAGAATGCCTCCAGCCGTGCAGGCGCGCGTTCTTCCTTGACGGGGCTTCTCCTGATTTTGAGAAAAAAGAAGTTTATTTGGAAGGCAACACGGTAATGAGCGCAAAGGACCTAAAAACAATTTCTTTCATTGATAAAATAATTGAATCAGGTGTTGCTTCGCTGAAGATTGAGGGAAGAACAAAACCAAGCGATTATGTCGCGACAACAGTTAAGTGTTACCGAGAGGCGATTGATTCTGTTGCGAAAAAAATATTCACCGTGGAGAAAATTGCAAAGTGGAACAATGAACTTGAGAAAGTTTACAACAGAGGTTTTTCAGAAGGGCATTATTTCAAAATTCCTGATGCAAAAGATTTTGCCAAGGGGCAGGGGAGTTTTCAGACTCAAAAAAGAGTTCATGTCGGAGTTGTTGCAAATTACTATGCAAAAGCAGGGGTTGCTGAAATAAAGTTATTTGATTCAATCAAAACGGGCGACGAGATTCTAATTGAGGGCGCAACCACTTTCCTAAAGCAATCGCTTGATTCAATGGAAATAAATCATAAAAAGTTTATTTCCGCAGGGCAGGGACAGATGGTTGGAATAAAGGTTGGCGAGAGAGTCAGACCGAATGATAAGGTGTTTGTTCTAAAGGAAAGAAAACCCTCTTCAAATTAAACAATTTTACAAATGTATGTTTATTTTACGGTAGACGCTCTTGTAAGTCAACTTCACGACAACAACATCCGCAAGAATTACAACTCCCCAAAGCCAATCTGCCGTTAACAACATTATTACAAAAACAAAATAAGCTGTTGTTAGAATTAAAACTGCTCTGTGCAATTTGAGAAGATTATATAAAAATAACAAGACTATTACCAAAATTATTGGAATAATTAGTAAAAGATTTGGCAAAAATAAAAAAGAAAAGATACATGAAATGCACAACAGCACTAATGAAACTACTTGTGAGAAAAAAATGGACGTCCTCACAGGCAAAGTTGTCAAATCGGTTTTGAAATCCCTCAAATCCCCAATCAAACTTCTTGCGCCAATGAAGGCGAATACGAAAAAAGCAAATAAAATAGACAAACTAGATAAAGAACCACCAGCATAAAATAAAACCGTCAGAAATATGAACGCCTCTTGCACACCCCTAAAAATAAATGAAAACACTCCAATACTCTTTCTTTTTTTCTGGGCATAACCAATAGACATTAATAAAAAAATAACCCCTGACAATAGTGCGAAAACATTATTTAGAAACAGTAACATTAACCCCGCTAGAAGTAGTAAGGTGAATTTGTTTGGTTGAACACGCCCTGCATCTTTTTGAAAAAACTCACTTACAAAATTTACAACAAACCATAGCAAAAGCGACAGAACAATAGCTCCAAAGAAATTGCCTGAACCGCTCAGCAATACTGCAATAACCCCTAGAGAAATTGTATTTATCCAAGAGTATACTCTAAGGATAGCTAGATGACCAATTGCTTGTTTAAAACTTTTGCCAAACATAAACTAAACAACGCCTTTCAGATACAAAAATTTTTATTCAGAATATTCAAGGCTTTTTCTTCTTTTTAGGTCCAATTCCTCTTTCTTCTTTTAATTCTTTTCTAAGTTTATCAGCTTGTCTTTTCTGCCTATCAGAACTCTGCATATACCCACGCCTTATTAGTTCATGAGTGCTTCTAGTTCCCGCCCCCAAATCTTTTTTTGCGAGTAGTTCCGCAGTTGCCAGCCTTTTTAATTTAATAGACCTGTCAACATTTTTTCTCAGCTTTGTTAGCTTTCGAAGTCTAAGCCATCGAAAAATTCCCATAAAGAAATTAACCACATTCAACATTAAATATCTTCCTGGCAATTGAGTAAAGCAATACGCCATGAATAAATACCTCTTAGTTGCATATTTCACCATGGAATACGGCGCCCCAGACTTTTTTGGTTTTGCTTATACTGAAGACCAGCAAAAGGCAGTAAACCTTTTGCGCGAGGCAAAGAAAAAGAATTCAAAAACAAAACTTTGCTTAATGGTCGCCCCTTCTTTTGTTGTTGATTTTAGTTATTTTGATTTTGTGCCGCTAATGAAGGGGCTTGGTTTTGACAAAGTAACCGAACTAACTTTCGGCGCAAAAATTGTGAATCAGCATTATCACAAATATATCAAAGAGCACTTTTCGGATTACGCAATGAATGGGAAAAGAATTGACAAAAATTCCCAAAACAAATTCATTTCTTCGGTTTGCCCTGCAACTGTGGAGCTTGTAAAGAACCGGCACCCCGAGCTCGTGAAATATTTGATGCCTTTTGTTTCACCAATGAGCGCGATGGCAAAAATTGTTAAGAAGAACTTTCCAAAACACAAAATAGTTTTTCTTGCGCCCTGCAGCGCAAAAAAGTTTGAGGCAGCAAAGCTTCTTAACGGAAAGAAAAAGCGAATCGTTGATGTTGCGATTACTTTCGCTGAACTGAAACAGATTATCGCAAAAGAAAAACCAAAACCAAAAAGTGGTTCGCGAAAGTTTGATTCATTTTACAACGATTACACAAAAGTTTATCCTCTCTCGGGCGGACTCTCAAGCACTCTTCACTGCAATGGGATTTTGCATAAAAATGATGTTGTTGTTAAGGACGGCTGTATTGAACTTGAGAAATTATTCTCAAAAACTCCGGAGAAAGTGTTCTATGATGTTCTTTTCTGTAAAGGAGGCTGTATTGGAGGGCCCGGAATTGCTTCTCGCGCACCAATATTTATGAAAAAACAGCGCGTGATTAAATACCGAAACTTTGCAAAGAAAGAGAAGATGGATGGCAGGCAGGGAATTGACAAGTACACTAAAGGGCTTGACTTCTCAAGAGAGTTTTAATTGCTTTCTATTAATTCCTTAATTATGATTTATCACATAATTACTACTCCAGAGTGCAATCTTTGCTGTGAGTATTGCTGCGGAAAATCCTTTGCCGAGCCTGAATCTAAACTGAAATTTGAGCCTGTGCCAGAGAAGCCAATTTATTCAATGACGCAGCTAAATTCTTTTCTCAAGAAAGATAAAGATGAACCAATTTCAGTTATTTTTTACGGCGGAGAACCATTACTTGAGATTGATTTTATAAGAAAAGTAATGGATTCGCAAGTGAAATATAAAATCGTGAAGAATTGGCTAATTCAAACTAATGGAATCCTGCTCAATAAACTTCCAAAACAGTATGTAAATAAATTTCACTCAATTTTAGTTTCAATTGACGGCGGAAAAAAAAGAACGAATAAGAATCGCGGAGCGGAGACTTGGGAAAAAGTTACTTCAAATTTAAAACTTGTCCGCAAAAATGGTTTCAAAAAAGAAATTATTGCGCGCATGGCGGTTGAGGAGCCAACAAATTTCTTTGAGGACATCATGGAACTTATTGAGCCAAAAAATCCAGAGGGTTTTGCTTTTACTAGCATTCATTGGCAGCTTGATGCTAATATGTGGCACGATTATGAGAAACGCAATTTCGCGGGGTGGAGCAAATTATACAACAAAGACATCACACGCCTTGCGGATTATTGGCTTGCTGAAATGAAAAAAAGAAATGTGCTTCGGCTTTATCCATTCATAGGAATAATGAACTCGCTTTTGTTTGGAACGCAGTACTTCATGCGCTGCGGTTCAGGGGTCGGGAATTTCACAATTCTTCCTAATGGAAAAATTTCTTCCTGCCCGATAATGAGCGGAGTACAGGAGTATTATCTTGGCGACATCAAAACCGCCGACCCAAATAAACTTCCATTCAAACTTACAGTAAAAGAGCCTTGTATTTCATGCAAAGATTACGAACTTTGCGGCGGGCGCTGCCTGTACTCAAATCTTAATCCGGTCTGGCCAAAAAAAGGAATTAGCGAACTTTGCGGAACAATTCACCATTTGATTTTAGAAATGAAAAGAATTGCGCCGGAGATTTGTGGGCTTCTTGACGAAGGGAAAATAAAGAAGAAGGATTTTGAATTCTTAAAATATAATTGCGCGGAAATTATTCCTTAGTCGCTTTTTTTATTTTCGCCAAAAAGAACTGTTGTGTATTATTATCCTGCGGATAAAGTCTTACGCATCCTTCGCACAGTTCATTTTTTCTAATTTTTATTCCTTCAAGTTCAATTGGAATCACTTTTGCGTCCTTTCTTGCCCTCAAAAGGTACTGCACTACTTCCTCATTCTCTTCAGGAGCAAATGAGCAGGTTGAGTAAATCATTTCTCCGCCCTCTTTGAGATAATCAAAGGCGTGCGTTATCATTTGTTTTTGGTTTGCGGCTTTTTGCCTAACCATCTTCTCTGACCATTCAAGCAGCGCCTCTCTTTTCTTTCTCACAACGCCTTCGCTTGAGCATGGCGCGTCAAGAAGCACCTTATCAAATTTCTTATTGCGTTTCACATTACGAAAGTCAATTCTTTTTACGGCAACATTCTCAAGCCCAAAGCGCTTTCTTATGCTCAAAAGAATATCCATTCGTTTTGAGTGCACATCGGTTGCAAGAACGGTTCCCGAAAGGTTGCTTAATTGAATTGTTTTCATTCCGGGGGCTGCACATGTATCAAAAACATAATCGGCTTTCTTTGGCGCGAGCGCAACAACTGGAAGCATAGAGGCTTTTTCCTGCAAGGATATTTTACCGTTAATATATTCTTCAAGCTCGCTTGGTCTTTCATAATCAATTAAAAATGCCTGTTCATGAAAAGGTATTTGTGTGAATTTAATCCCTTTTTTTGTTAGCGATGCTTTTACTTCATCAATAGTTGCTCTATTTGTATTCACCCAAAACGCTTTTGGGCGCTTTTCTTGTATTGCGGAATAGAACGCCGGCCATTCGGCTCCGAGCATTAATTTGTATTTCTCAATGAATTCCAAAGGAAAGAATGTTTTCTTAATTGACATAAAAAAACAACACGGTTAAGTGATTAAAAATCAGGCGGTTGGAAAATAAATTAAAAACCAAAAATTGCCTTTTTTTTTAGGGCGTGTTTTGGTCAGTAAATGTGCTGTCTATTTCATTTAATGAGTTTGATATTCCTGAAATGTCTGTACTTATATCCGCAACCGCTTTTGCCGCGTCCTTATCAGTTGTAATATTTGTTCCGCCCGCGGTCGGAGTAACGCACCCAGAAAAGAGCATTGCGCACACAGCGAGTACCGCAATTACCAAAATTACTGTTTTATTCATAAATCCACCTCAGTTTCACTCCAGTAATGCCATCAGCACATCCCTTAGCGCGCCGTCAACAATTTCTCTTATTGTATTCATTACTTCTTTTGCGTTTTCTTCAGTAAAATTATCCACGTTTGTTTTTATTTTTTGTTTTACTAAATCAAGTTTTGTGATTGCCACATTCATTAGCTCTTTCGCATTAGCAAACTTTGCCGCCGAATTAGAATCCCCTTTTCCAAGGTAATACTTTTCAAGCGCGTCAAGCTTTTCTATTACTGAATCAAGCTCTATTTTTATGCTCTCAATTTTTAGCGCTAGCCCCAGGAGGCTTGCTTTATCAGATAATATTTCTTTATTTATTTTTGTATTATTTGTGTCTTCCGCTTTCCACCCCACGCACTCAAGCACTGTTAGGCACCCGTTTTCATTTGTTTTTGCAACTACTTTTCCCCCTCTCTTCTCGCAAGAATCATATTTTTCCTGCGGTATATCCGCAATTGTTCGGCATTCATTTACAACCTCTGCTTTTTGTACACAGGAGTAAAAGTCGCATCCTTTTTCGCCTTGTTTTATTATTACTTCCCCATTAGTTGAACTGCAAGTTTCTTTTATTGATTTTATTTCTTCCATTGTCTGCGCATAGCATCTTTGCTCTTCCGGTCGGCACGGATCATTTGGCTGCATATCAACAACGTAACTGCAATTTGAAGAAGTTTGTGCTGCCGTTCTTGTCGCAAGAGCTTCTGGAGCAAATCCAAAGAATCCCACTAAGTTTGAAAAAAAGTCTCCCCCTTGTACTTCACTTGCAGTAGTAGTGCTCGCTGCTGTGCCTGCTCCTCCGCCTGTTGTGCTTGTTGTATTGCTTTGCGTTACGCATTCTGTTGAGCAGGTTCTTCTTGCAAACTCTTTCCATTCAGCATAAGGAGTGCATCTATCCGAACTTTGTTTGTATTCTCTTCCATCAGAGCATTTCCAGTAAGCGCTTTTGTAGAAATCGCTTTTCGGCGGCTCAATTGTTTTGCATTTGCCTTCGTAAGAAATCCCAACTCCATCGCATCCAGCTTTGCATTTATTGCTGTAATTCTCGCCGTTTACTCCGCATACAGGAGCGTACTCTTGGTTGCACACACAATCATTAGTTGAACAATTAGCATATTGTATTAGCGCGCCATTTTCAGAGTCATACCATCCTTCTGATTTGGTTCCTTGTGCTTTACACACCGCATTTCCTTTGCATTCGCCATCATAAGCATAAATTGCGCCAGCAGCAGCCAATTTACATTTGTTGCTAAAAGTTTCAATCATTGGCGCAATATTTGTTGCCTTTGAAGGGTAATATCCGCAGACAGGAACATCTTCTTCAGTACAAGTAGTGCTTGCGCAATTAAAATTTGCGTATTCATTTTCCCCATCAAGTATTGTTGTAGCGGATGCGCCGCATGAGCTTGTCCAATTAACCTTTGTTCCTTTATTTCCCGCTAAACTAACAACACAGCTTCCTGCCCCTGCGGCGGTCGATGAGGCTTCCGTGCTTAAATCTGCCTTGCAAAAATATTCTTTTCCATCAATAGTAGCGTAGCATTTTTGCTCTGTGCTTACTCCATTAAAGACACACTTTGTTTCTTCTTTCAAGATTGTTTTGTTTGAATCACAATCACTTGGGCAGCTAAAATAATTTTCCCATTCCTCGCAAGTTTTGTTTCCGCATCTTGAGCAAATACTTGCTCCAACCATCGGCATTATTGCCCCGTCAACAATTCCTGTTGTGGCAATTGGGTTTAATCCGGAACAGCACTTAGCACCAGGAACTATCGGCATTGATGCGCCTTCCTTATAGCACTCAAGGCACTCTCCCACGTTTAATAGCGTCGCCCCCGCTTTTTCTAGTTCGCATTTGTTTGAATACGTTTGCTTTTCTATGGCGCAGGAAGTAACTGATGATGTGGGGCTTATCCCAGTCGGGCATTTAATTATTTCCCCGCAAACAGGGGCATATTCCGTAGTGCAAATCGTAGAATTGCTATCAGTAACAGTATTTGTATCCTCCGCAAAACCGGCGGGCAATATAAGTAAGACTAGTAGCGTCGCCGCGAGAGCGAAAAGAACACTTTTTTGCATTATTAGAGAAGGGCAAACCTTGTATTTAAGGGTGACTATCTTTGGCTTTGTCGTTTA